>Ga0256405_10000389_pt1 | contig 146330 bp, 140 predicted proteins | sample RumenRJG_02DNA_FD_189096 | JGI IMG/M metagenome (GOLD analysis project Ga0256405, IMG submission 189096) | Bovine rumen microbial communities from Lethbridge, Alberta, Canada - RJG_02 | ecosystem: Host-associated > Mammals > Digestive system > Stomach > Rumen | place: Canada: Alberta... | reverse complement strand
CATTTAAAGATGAACACAAGGTAACGAGCGATTTTCTTGCAGCCAGTATAAATACGAATCCTGTCATCATTAGAAAGATACTTACTCAGCTTAAGAACGCAGGGCTAATAAATGTTATCAGAGGAACGGGCGGAATAGAGCTTACAAGAGATCTTAAAGATATAACTTTTTATGATGTGTATCAGGCAATTGAGCCTTTGGAGGATGGAAATCTATTCAGATTTCATGAATCACCAAATCCAGAGTGCCCTGTTGGTAGGAATATCCATTCGCTATTGGATGATAAATTGAAAAACATCCAGGAAGCGATGGAATCAGAAATGAAAAAATACACTCTTAATGATTTAAGATCCGGAATGCAGGAACTGTTGGCAAAAGAAGCTTAACAATGTGACTCTGAGGTGTTTACTTCAGAGTCTTTTTTGAGAAGGATGTGGAATATGGAAACTAAGGCTATGCCCAAGAATACAACACAGGAAGAACGTCTTGATTATCTCGTAGAAGAGTTTAAGGCAGATTCTGCTGAATATAAGGATTTAAAGACTCCAAATAGTACGGAAGATAAAAGACGAATCTTAAGGTCGCTTATGAACATCCGCATGCCAAAAGAATTGTCCTCTGAAGTAATGAAAGTACAGGATGAATATCTGACAGAAAGAGCGGCTGAAAAAGGTGTGGTGAATCTGTCAGACATCCCGGTTATCAGGGATGGACTTTCTATCTGGCAAGGAGATATCACAAGACTTTCGGTGGATGCTATTGTGAATGCTGCAAATTCGCAGATGCTCGGTTGTTTTGTCCCGATGCACACTTGCATAGATAACTGTATCCATACTTTTGCCGGAGTGCAGCTGAGAGCCGAGTGCAACAGGCAGATGAATGAACTCCGAATCAGATATGGAAGAGATTATGAGCAGCCGACCGCCGTTCCAATGCTCACTGAAGCGTATAATCTTCCAGCAAAGAAAGTAGTTCATATAGTAGGACCAATTGTCCAGTACAAACTTACTCCTGAATTGGAAATGGATTTGGAGAACTGCTATAGAAACACTTTGGATATGTGTGCTGAAAATAGCCTGAAGAGCGTTGCTTTTTGCTGTATTTCAACAGGAGTATTCCGTTTTCCAAACAAAAAGGCTGCCGAGATTGCGGTTAAGACTGTATCAGATTGGCTCAGTGAAAATCCTGATAAGATAGAAAGGGTGATATTCAATGTTTTCAAAGATGAAGATAAGACCATTTATGAAAAACTTATATGATGATATGCCTAATGGTTATCAGGAAACTATAGAGAAAGGAATGAATGCTGTGAGATACCTTACTAGAAGCATGTCCTATGGTAAAGGAAGCAAAGAAGAACAGATAAGCAGACTTAAGACAGAAATCAAGGAAGCAGACGCAATTGTCATTGGAGCAGGAGCGGGATTATCAACATCTGCTGGCTTAACATATAGCGGCAAGCGTTTTGAAAAATACTTCTATGACTTTTCCAAAAGATTTGGAATAAGAGATATGTATTCAGGAGGATTTTATCCGTTTCCCAGTGAAGAAATCCGCTGGGCTTGGTGGGCAAGACATATTTATTTTAACAGATATATTGATGCTCCAAAGCCAGTGTATAGGGATCTTCTTAAGATGGTTCCCGATAAGGATTATTTTGTTATCACAACAAATGTAGATCACCAGTTTCAAAGAGCAGGTTTTGACAAGAAAAGACTGTTCTATACTCAGGGTGATTATGGTTTGTTTCAGAGCGTGAATCCTGCTGTTCAGAAAACCTTTGATAATGAAGAGTGGGTAATGAAAGCTATGGCAGTACAAGGGTTCGAAAAAGATGAGCAAGGAGTGTTCCAGGTACCGGCTGATGGTAGGTTAATAATGGAAATTCCTTCTGAGCTGATTCCAAAGTGTCCTGATGATGGCTCTGATATGACTATGAATTTGAGAGCGGATGATTCTTTTGTTGAAGATGAAGGATGGCATAGGGCATCTGCAGCATATTCTGATTTTATTCGTAGACATGAGAGCCTTCATGTTATTTATCTTGAGCTTGGAGTAGGAGCTAATACGCCCGTAATAATAAAGTATCCGTTCTGGCAGATGACGCTGGCAAATGAGAAAGCGGTATATGCCTGCTTAAATTATGGCGAAAGCTATTGCCCGAAGGAAATTGCAGATAGAAGTATATGCATTGATGGTGATATAGGAGAAGCATTTGAGACGCAGATTTCTTAAATGTCTGCAAAATGTCTGCTTGGGATTTTTCTTTTTAATGAGAAATTGTCAGTTCCACAGGTTATATGTATTATTTTAATTGTAGTTGGAATTGCAGGATTAAAATTATTAGCAAAGGATTAAGGTGAACTATGTTTAGAAAGATGAGAAGATTTAAGCAACAGATTACAGATGAACAGTGCATTGAGGTGCTGAAAAATGCAAAGCGCGGTGTACTGTCCCTTATTGGTGAGGATGGTTATCCGTATGGTTTGCCCATTAACCAGTGGTACTGTGAAGAGGATGGGAAGATATATTTTCATGGAGCTAAGGAAGGTCACAAGATTGATGCAATTAAGGCTTGTGATAAAGTCAGCTTTTGCACTTGGGATGAAGGCTATCGGAAAGACGACGATTGGGCTTTAAATATCAACAGCGTAATTGTATTTGGCAGAATCAAGCTTGTTGAGGATGAGGATACTGCAATAAAAATCTGTACCAATCTCACAAAAAAGTTCACGGATGATGAAGAGTATTTACAAAAGGAATTGAAAAATGCTCTGCCGAGAGTACAGTGCCTGGAACTCATACCTGAACATATGACTGGGAAACTGGTTAATGAGTCATAAATAAAAGTACAGAGTAATCAGTAAGCTTAAGAGGTCAGAGGTGATAACGAAGATCAGGAAAAACGTATGCTTTATATTGGCATTTATGATAGTAGCGTTTATCTGCGATACCGACAGGGTGGAGCAGGGCCGCTTTATGGAGAATGCCCAGAATGTCATGTCCGATGGCATAGAATCGTTATCCGTCGCGCTTTCACCAAGAACAAATGCCGACGCTGTCCTCGAAGAGCGATTAAGCCATTCTGAGACATCTGAATTCCGGCTGTTAAGTAAGCAGACAAAGAAAGATGGACGTTCATATGAACTACGGATTATTCTGGCGCTGCTTGTATCTATACTCTACCTGCTTAGATTCAGGTATAATGAATCATATGTATGTATTCAATCATGTGAGGCCGCAATAATCAATTATATCCAGCGGCAGGACGGTAAAAAGTAATCCTCTGTTTTTCAACTTAAAACAATAAATACTGCATCGAATATGGTATACAGCGGAATGCGTATACCTTGTTTGAGTATGCGCTTTCCGCCATTAAGGAGGATAGCAGCATGATCTCTACTGCGTTGGTTTTGATCATGGTAATCCTTGCCACCGCTGTATTTGTGTGGTGTTTTTTTATGGAAAACGGCAGGGATGATAAAGATAAAACAGAGAAATGAGGTAAAAATAACTATGCATATATTGTCAATATTATTCTTAGTCGCAGTTTTAGCTCTCCCGGTTGTGCTGAGCTTTATCGAGCAATAGGATCAGGAGGTTGTAGATTATGAATAATGAAATAATGGGTTATGCTTTCTGTGTAGGCATGACAGTCATCTTGTATGGAATAATATGGGGATTATCAAGAATAATATCAATATTTTCGGATAGGATACTCCCGGATTCAAATGATGATGGGGGCGGACAAAGCTGAAAAAATCTATGATACTTTCATAAGATAGCGCAAGGGCGCAGCATTGAAGGGTTTTCTCACTGCTGCGCCCTTTTTGCGCCCAAAATCGCGAAAGGAGGCGGTAGCCAGAGAGAATGGAGCAGGAGCGCCGAAGGCACAAAATTGGACGAAATAAGCGTGTTATGGCATAATATCACAAGTGTTTCGAAACTTGAAAACGTAACAGTTTTTTATAAGGAGCCAGATACCGTTAGCGACCGTATTTTGGTCGGTTACGGGATCGGCATCCGACCGGTGTAAGTCAGATATAGATTTTATTTTTAAAGAGGAGAAAAAAATGGCAACAAAGAAAACAACGGCTACAAAGGCAGCAGCGAAGACAACAAGCGCAAAGAAGACTTCACCTGCAAAGAAGGCTGCAGCAGTCAAGAAAACCGTAACCAAGAAGGCAGCAGCTGCAAAAAAGACAGTAGCAAAGAAAACCACGGCAGCAAAGAAAGCAGTCGCAAAGAAGACCTCTGCTGTAAAGAAAGACGTAGCAGCAAAGAAGAAGACTGTAGCAGCATCTGCAGCTACATTAAAGAAAATAGAGGAGCAGAAGGCTCAGATCGCAGAGCTCAAGCTGCAGAAGAAAGCACTTGAAAGAAAGCTCGCAAAGATCAAGGCTCTTGCACAGTAATGTCTACAGCGATACATTTCTATGAGACATTGTTATAAAGGATCAGGGGAGCAAATCAGCTCCCCATATTTATATAGATATTGAGGTTAAGTCGAGCGAAGAGGACAGAAAATGAAGACTAAAAACACACAACGCACAAGCTCATGGACAATTGTATTATTCATCTCGCTTATTATCCTTGTAGTGATGGGACTCGTCAGCAATGCATTGGAGATAGGTGAAAGGCTCGGGAACGTACATATTGTCCTTGAAATCCTGTTCTACGTTCTAATAGCTGTTGTGGTGCTTGGTGGAATAGTCTATCCGTTGGTAGGAGTGTTTTTTGCACCTATTTTCTCGCTTGAGAAACTGCATAATGCAGATGGTACCGCACGGAAGAAGTGGTGCAAAAAGCTCGTCGACAACCTCCTTGAAAATGTAGAGCTGACCCCGGAGGAACAGGAAGAGATCAAGGGATATTTAACCCTTCAGGACGAAACGGATGACAAGCTGATAGAGTTCTTTGACCGTAAGATCACTCCGGAACTGAATAAAGAGATATTCGACACTGCAAGAAAGATATTCATCATAACTGCAGTATCTCAAAATTCCGCATACGATATGCTGGGAATGGCATCTGCTAATTTCTCACTGATAAAGAGAATAGTTGAAATCTGTGGCTTCAGACCAAGTAATGCACAGGTGTTCCGGATTTATATCAGAGTTCTTTCTATGACGCTTCTTGCAGGAAGCTTAGAGGATATGGATATTGAGGAACTCATTCCCATGGTGACAGAAGGAGCGCTTGGAAAGGCGCTGGGAATAGTAGCTGCCTCTGCCGCACAGGGAACTGTTAATTCTCTCACAACACTTCGAATGGCTGCCATAACCAAGAATTATCTATTAAATGCGGACGTGTCCATGACGCGGAAAGAACTTCGAAAAAAATCATATGCTGAAGCCATGAACATCCTTAAAAATATAATAAAGCAGGGCGTGGACAAAAAGGTCAAAGAACCTGTAAAGAGCTTCTTTAGTCGAAAGAAAAAGATTGAAGTAGTGGACATTGAGCCCCCTCAGATGCTTCCGGATCACGAAAATTCCTGATGGGATAACGTGCCAGATTCCAATTGACCGACATAGGAGAACGCGGATCGTTATTATGTTCCGGTAAAAAAGAGAGCTGCTGCATGAAGTCAGTAACCTACCGCTTCTGGGAGCATAGACCTGTCATCTATATAGTAATCACAGGATATCTTCCTCGAATTATTGCCATACAGCTCTATTATCTCCGGCAGATTATCATTGATGGCATCGAATTCCAGCTTCTGCTCACGGCACCAGGCAACGGCATCCTCCAATGCCTTACCTGCCCGGCATGTCCATAAGATAAGCTTATTACCCTGATCTCTCCAGTTTCTAAGGTATGATATAAGCCGCTCATTCGGATCCCCGAGAGCAGGCCAGTCACTGTAACAAAGAGTTCCATCAAAATCAACAGCGATTATCTTATATTCATCCATAGTCCAGCTCCTTATTATCGTCAAAATTCAGACAGAAAACAGATCGATTCCGGCTGATAAAAAAATCCTATAAGCACTTGAAAGCAAACGTTTGTTCGTATATCATGATAGAACAATTGTTCGATTAACGCAACCGCTAGATATACATCATAAGAGTAAAAATAACACAACAGATAGATTTGGGAGGATGATACTATGCGAAAAGGACACGATCAGCAGCTTGTAGATGTCATATGTCAGCACAATAAGGACGGCTCCATGATCCCCATCAGAGTCAGACTCACTGATGAGGACGGCGCGACCCAGACCTATACGATAAAGAACTATGAAGATCTCTCACACCAGGGCACACGGACTATGCCCGATGGTATGTATGTCACTGACAGAACCTTTGTGTATGAATGCCAGGTACAGGCCTTTGGCAGATACCGCATGATCCGCCTCTATTACGAACCCTCCGGAACCGTCTGGAAGATGACGGTATAGACATATCTAAACAACAATTCTGAAAAACACCCATTTTGCGACATTATGTCAACCGAACCTGCCTTTCAGTCCGTTCTATAGGACAGCTTACCCTTTAGGATAGAGCTATCTTCTTAAAAAACATCAGACATGGAGGGCAAGACAGTGAAGAGGAAAAAAGAAGCACAGAAGCTGCCGGGTACATCCGTATACCTGATATATCTCATAGCAGAACTGCTTCTGGCTCTTTATATACAGGGGCGCATAGTCCTTGAGCCCAGATGGTACGGAATCAACTTTATATATGCAACTATAGTCTATATTTTGCTGAGACTGCTCATATACTGCTTGAAAAGACTTCGCTTGGCAGGCTCGTCACTCCGCAAGATAGACAAGATGACAGGAGAAGAGTTTGAAGAGTATCTCGGACTCCTGTATGACAGGAAAGGCTATAAAGTAAAATACACACCCGGAACCAGTGATTTCGGTGCAGATCTTCTTTTGAAGAAGAAAGGTGTACGAACCGTAGTACAGGCAAAACGATACAAGAATCCTGTGGGGGAAGCCTCAGTCCAGCAGGCTCTCTCCGGCAAGGGCTACTATGATGCAGATCAGTGCGTAGTAATAACCAACAGTTACTTCACTCCCGCAGCAGAAGCTCTTGCCGAGCGCACCGGAGTAACACTTATCGACCGGGAACTGCTGGGGACAAGGCAGATGTACGTATAGAAGGGAGAACAACCGTGTACTTGAAGAAATGTCCGATATGTAACGGTGAAATAATCCAAAAGGATTATGGCTGTGAATGTCAGAACTGCAAAGAGATTTTTCAGTACGACGATCAATATGGCTTTACTACCATGGATATCGAGGAATACAGGCGACTTATAGATGAAAAAAAGATAGATGAGAGTGTGAATAGTTTTCTGTAAATGTTACGATCTTCTATGATAGGTCAATGTGAGGCTGGGCAGGAAGGACGATGAATTTATTTTTCGTGATATAATATAAAAATATTTGAAAGGAGCCGGGATGGAGAGCAGGACAGACCCTGTATCTCCTGTGCTGCTATGAGGATTTTTGATGTTCAGTCCGGGGCATTTATTTTTTATAGCGATAAGCTTCATCATGATAATATCAGGCACTGCCATATGCTGCTATAGGAGGCCTCCTTTAGACAGGCTGCTGAAGGTCATCCTTGTCGTGGCATTTCTCCTGGAGGCTTTCAAGATGCTTGATGTACTGGAGATCGTGCCTGTAGTGGAGCCCTTCGTCGAGAATGGCAGATTCGTATATAAAGAGACCGGGAAATATACAGCTTTTCTCAAGGCAGAGCATGTACCCTTCGAGCTGTGTTCCATGCAGATACTGTTTCTGTTCTTTGCGGTATTTCTTAAGGATGAGAAATGGAAGAAGCGCTTTTATTCCATTATCTACGGTACAGCAATCATAGGTGGTACTATAGCGATACTTCTGTCTTCCATTGCGCCCGAGTATGCGTCAGCCGGGGCCTTCCTGGCTTCACCGAGAGCCTGGGAATTTTTCATCTATCATTCGCTTATCATAATATCAGCATTGTATATCGGCATATCAAAGGAAAGCGATATCCATTTCAAAGACTGTATCTGGATGATCATAGCGATAGTCCTGCTTGATTATGCTTCATTTTACATGAATGCCATATGCAGTGTGCCTGTATATCAGAATGATCGTCTTATCGGAGTAGAGTATGCAGTCAATTATTTCTCATCGTTCAATGATCCGCTGGGTATACCCATGCCGGAGAAATGGATGCATCTCATATATCTTGCAATAAGGGCAGCAGCTGCTGCGGTGCTGATCCCGCTCGTATATTCGCCCTTATTCATCAGAGACTGGCGGGAGAGATGCAGCAGAGAGAGTTAAAGTGAAGAAAGGAAGAAGTGGTGGAAGAGAAGGACAGAGCCTGGGGCATAGCTAAGCACAGACGGTATATCATCGGACTTTACAGGATAAGGAGCAGCATTGCTTTGCTGGCATCCACTATCGCGATAGTGTTCTCGCTTACCGGGATCGTATTTGGATTGCTCATCTATACAAGGAACGGAGTTCCTCCGATCGAGCTTTTCCGCTACTTTACCATAGACATGAATCTTTTCGGAGCGGTCGGAGCAGGCATGATCGTACCATACGCTGTAGAAGGTATCCGCAAGAAGCGTTTTTCCTGCCCGAGATGGACAGCCAAGCTTTATTATGTCGGTACATCCTGTATTGTGCTCATAATGTTTTTTACGGTAGGCATGATCAGCTGGAACGATCCTGAGCTGGCTTTTGGCGGGAATAATTTCTTCCTGCATGTCATCTGCCCGCTGATGGTACTGCTGTCTTTTATGCTGATAGAGTCGGAATATCATTATTCCCTGGTTGATAATCTGCTGTGCCTCATACCGGTAGTGGTATATGGGGGCAAATATATCTGGGAGGTCGTCATCGTCGGAGCCGAAAATGGTGGCTGGGAGGATATGTATTATTTCACGGTATTCATGCCTGCATGGCTTTCTGCACTGCTCATGGCAGCTGTGAGCTTTGGGATAGCGGCCCTTATCGGACATATTTCAAACACTCTTTCGGCATACAGAAGGAGACGTCTGGAACAGGGACTCTGGGACAGCGATGTGGATCCCGTGGAGATAAAGATAGAGATCTTCGGACTCGGCAGATACATGGGTAAACATGAAGAATCCTGTAATGTCACAATACCGCTTGATATCATCGAGCTCATCGCCAGACGCTATGATATGAAAGAAGAAGAGCTCATCCGTATCTATACCAAAGGAGTCCTTGACAGTATCAAAGAAGTCAACGGGGATGGTTCCAATGGCGTTAAGTTAAGAAATCAGTCCTCAGTATGACCAGGAGTTGCTGGATGATCTGGCGTTTGCCCTCAGTCATGCTATTTTCTATCAATACCAGTCATGCTTTTCGCCTCGATCCAGCAAAGTAATCTGCTCCATTTCATCTTCTGTCAGTTCAAACCCAAACAGATCGAGGTTCTCTTTTATATGATCCGGATTTCCAGATCCCGGTATGACCACAATGCCTCTTTGCAAGTCCCATCTCAGAATGACCTGTGCAGATGATACTCCATGAGCCTCTGCGATTGATTTTACAGTCTCATCACCGAGAAGTTCTGATGTGTGTCCTCTCCCTCCCAATGGATACCAACACTGTACAACAATCCCTTTCTCCTGAATAAAAGGAACTACGTCCTGTTCCTGATAATACGGATGGATCTCATTCTGTACCAGAGCCGGTGTGATATTGATCTGCGGAAGGAAATCCGTCAGTTCCTCCACATACCAGTTGGAGAGACCGAGTGAACGGATTTTTCCCTTTTCCACATATTTTTCCATCGCTTTATACGCCTTGACATCCCCTGATCCCGGATGGTGGAGAAGCATCATGTCTATATATCCGATGTCCAGTTTATCAAGTGCCATATCTATTGCGGTCTCCGGATCGTCAAACTGGCTGGGATATATCTTTGTAATAACGAAAATATCCTCACGTGGAATCCCGTATTCCTCCATTGCCTGACGGACTCCTTCACCCACAGCGTCCTCATTGCCATACATATATGCCGTATCGATCAGTCTGCCGCCGTTTTGGAGAAGTGCCTTAACTGAACTTACACAGGTATCATAATCAAGGGCATACGTTCCGAGCCCCATGATTGGCATTTCATATCCGCTGTTAAGCATTACTTTTTTTGTTTCAAAATCAAATATACCCATATCTATCATTTCAGTCTCCTGATTTTCTGTTTCCTCCGCATCATCCTCTATCGGCATAGCTGTGTCTGATTCAAAACTGGTCGAAGTGTCTCCGGTCAGTTGCTCTGTTTCTCTGTCAGTATCCTTTCCCGTACAGGCTGAAACAATAAAAAGCATGACAAAAAGCAATAAACCCAGAAATACTCTTTTCATCCCATCACATCCTCTGTACCATCTCACTGATCTTTTCCATAACTCCCTTGTCATGATTCGTAAAAATCCCCATATCCTCAAGTCCTAGATATCCGAGGAAGTCTCCGTCATAAGAGAATTTGGCTCCGTCATACATATCGGGATCACCGGAGGCCAAAAACATGGCTACTTTCTTCAGCCTTCCCGGCGCCTTCGGATACAATAACGCATAGAAACGGTCGATCACGCACTTAAGCTGTCCTGATACATTGTGGTAATAGATCGGAGATGCAAGAACCAGCATATCCGCATCACGAAGCAGCACGTATATTTCTGACATATCATCCTTTTGTGAACATTCGCCGTCACCTTTACCATGACAATATTCGCAGGCGAGACAGCCGTGTATATTTTTCCTGCAAACATCCACGGTATTCACAGTATGTCCTGCGGATTCAGCTTCGGTCTTGAAAGTCTTTATCATTCCTGCAGTGCTTCCGTTTGGTCTGGGAGACCCATTCAATACAAGTATATTCATAATATTCCCTGTCCTTCTTTAGTCATAATATAATGGCAGATACCCCGTATACGAGGGTATCCGCCATATAAAAAGCAATTACATGTTCTCAGTAAAGAACTTCTCTAATTTATCGAACGGAATATAATCCTTGTCTCCGCCGTCATACAGATCTGTGTGTACGGCATCAGTAATGATCATGAGTTCCTTGTTATCCGAATACTTGCTGTCCTTTGTCATATCAGCATAGGCATCCTTTGAGAAATAGCACGAATGAGCCTTTTCTCCGTGGATAAGAAGCACCGCACTTCTGATCTCGTTACTGTATTTAAGAATAGGCTGGTTTATGAAAGACTCACATCCGATGACATTCCATCCACCGTTAGAGTTAAGGCTTCTCTTATGATATCCTCTGTCGGTCTTGTAGTAGTCATAGTAGTCCTTAACAAAGAAAGGTGCATCCGAAGGCAACGGATCGACAACTCCACCGCCAAGCTTATAATCGCCCGATTTCAGATCCTCCAGCCTCTGAGCACACATAGCTTTCTTCTTCTCATAACGTGCCTCTTCACTGTCCTCACTGTCAAAGTAACCTTTTGCGTTCACCCTGGTCATATCATACATGGTGGATGCCACGGTTGCCTTTATTCTCGTATCAAGTGCCGCCGTATTGATCGCCATTCCGCCCCAGCCGCAGATACCTATGATCCCTATCCTGTCAGGATCAACTCTGTCATTCAGGGAAAGAAAGTCAACCGCCGCCATGAAATCCTCAGTATTGATATCCGGGGAAGCCATATATCTTACATTCCCACCACTTTCTCCGGTAAAAGAAGGATCAAACGCTATTGTCAGAAAGCCTCTCTCTGCCATGGTCTGCGCATACAATCCACTGCACTGCTCCTTAACCGCACCAAAGGGACCGCATACTGCGATTGCGGGAAGTCTGCCCTCTTTATCTTTGGGTACATACAGATCTGCCGCAAGTGTTATCCCATATCGGTTCACAAAGGTCACCTTGCTGTGGTCTACCTTATCGCTCATAGGGAATGTTTTGTCCCATTCAGTTACCAGTTTCAGTTCTTCCTTTTTGATCATGATTGCATCCTCCGTTCTCTTATCACTGTTTATCCGCTTCTTTTTGTGTCTGTCTGATCAGATAGTCCATCCGATCAACCTTCCTCTGACTGTCGTGCATTTCCTCCACCAGATCACATCGACATTTTCGAAGATACTTTACGAGCCCGTCCATATCTCCGGCTTCGTAAAGTGCTTTTGCTCTCCTTGTTCCTTCCGCAGAGCATCCACTGTCTGTAAGATTTCCAATCAGGGTTTTTACTTCCATCTGTCCTACCTCGTATCCTCATTATATTTACTTGACGAATTCTTCGCTAATGAATAAAATGAATATCGTGATATTCCAAAATGGAATGTCATGCAGCAATGAGCAGTGCATATGGATTTATAATTAGTGCGTTGGGAGCTTGCTCGCATAAGCACTAAATTATAAATCCATATATTCGGCGAATGCCGAAGAACGAAAAAATGCGAAGCATTTTTGAGTGCACTGCGAACAGGAGGATTCTATGGAGATCAAAAGCCTGCGATACTTCCTTGCCGTCGCAAGGGAAGAGAATATGACAAAAGCTGCGGACATGCTTCATGTCACACAGCCTACGCTTTCAAAAACGCTAAAATCACTCGAAGATGAACTGGGAAAAAAGTTATTTACACGTCACAGTTTTAGCATATCCCTGACTGATGAGGGGATGCTTCTTCGCGACCGTGCGGAAGATCTCATCGCCATGGCCGACCGTATAGAACAGGAATTCATCACCCTTGACGATATCACCGGCGGGGATATCTACTTCGGACTAGCCGAAAGCTATCAGATAAAATACCTTGCACGGGAAATCCGCATATTAAAAAGCAGATATCCCGGATTTACCTATCACATCACCAGCGGCGATACAGAACAGGTTACGGAAAAACTGGATAAAGGGCTTCTTGATTTTGCAGTTTTATGCGAAAAGCCAAATACGGCAAAATACGATTATGTCAAATTTCCGGAAGCTGATATATGGGGTGCCGTCATGCCAACAGACCATCCTCTTGCCATGAAGAAATCCATTAAGGTAAAAGATCTCATCGGGCAGCCTCTCTTCTGTTCCGAGCAGAGCTGGAACAATGAAATACCTGCCTGGGCCGGTGATGATTTTGAAAGATTGCATCTTGAAGGTTCATTTCGCCTGTCTTATAACGGATCTCTTTTTGCACAGGAATGTCTCGGAATCCTCCTGACTTTTAAGCATTTGGTCGAATGCTCAGAGGAGAATGGTCTGGTATTTCGTCCATTATCTCCGAAGCAGACATCTGAGCTATACTTGATCTGGCACAAATTCCCATCCTTTACACCTATAGCTGAAAAATTCCTAGCTCAGATCAAAACATCGTTCCACTAACCCCATGGCTAGATTATATGGCTAGATTATATGGATAGAATACTTGAATACAGGATTAAAGCAGATGACCCGGATGCAACAGTGGGAGGGATCTTGAGCAAAGTCCTGAAACAATGCATGGGCCTTACTCCACACGAGATCAGCCACGCGAAGTTCACACCGGGAGGTTTGATGGTAGTGAGAGACGGTGATCAGGCCGGGCTGTATGAATCCGTGACGGTTAAAGATAAGGTCACTCCGGGGGACACTGTAAGGGTCATGTTCACGGATGATACCGATGAACAGGAAGAAAGAGTAGAAGCTGTAGAGGGCAGCGTTGACATCTTGTATGAGGATGAGGATGTGGTCGTCCTTAACAAACCGACAGGGATAGTGTCGCATCCCTCGCACGGACATCATAGGGATTCTCTTGCAAATTATCTGGCAGGATATTATAAAAGATTCGGGAAGAGTGGCAGGTTTCGTGTGGTTGGTCGATTGGATAAAGATACCAGCGGAGGCATCCTTTTTGCGAAAAATGCTCCTGCAGCTGCCAGACTGTTTCGTCAAAAAGAGGAGGGTTTGTTTAGAAAGACATATCTGGCAGTCTGTGCGAATCCGCCAAAGAATGATGAAACACGGATATGGAATGTAATAGATGATCCGATAGGTCCGATCCCGGGAACCCTGATGAAACAGCAGATAATGCAACCTCCGAAAGGGAAGAGCGCATTGACCAGGTATATATGCCGTGGATCATTCAATAATGGATGTGTGACAGAGGTGGAGATAGATACCGGACGCACACACCAGATCAGGGTACATCTGGCATCTGTCGGACACCCTCTTATCGGAGATAAACTATACGGAGAGGATACCGAGAGCGGGCATTTCGCACACAGGGCTTTACTTCACGCCTGGAGAATGAAATTCAGACAGCCCTTTGGTTCGGAGATTATAAACATCACTGCGCCCATACCGGATGATATGAAGTATTATCTGTAGTACTCATACAGAAGATTATGAAAAAATGAACGACAGATTAAGCAAACAATTAGAATTCTCTCTGGAGATAGATAAGGAAAAGAACGTATTCCGGCAGACACATCTTTCAGGTAACGGCCGTAATGAGAATGATGCGGAACATGCCTGGCATATGGCGATCATGTCATATATCCTGCGTGAGTATGCAAACGAAGAAGTGAATATAGCTCGTGTGATGCTCATGTGTCTGATACACGATATCGTGGAGATAGATGCAGGGGATACCTATGCTTATGATGAAGACGGAAAGAAGACACAGGCTGATAGAGAAGAGGCTGCAAAGCAGAGGATATTTTCCATGCTGCCAGATGATCAAAGGGATGAACTGACAGCTCTGTTCGATGAATTTGAGGCGGGGGAGACCGCGGAAGCAAGATATGCGCGTGCCATGGACAACCTTCAACCTCTTTTATTAAATGACAGCAATGATGGCGGAGACTGGAGAGAGCATGGAGTAAGAGCAGAGCAGGTATACGGCAGACAGCGTCGGACAAAGCTCGGCTCTGAAGAACTCTATGAAGTAACTGACAGCATAATAAAAAAGCATATCGAAAAGGGTAACCTTAAGTAAATGCGATTGGAAAACGCAAAGATATAGAACAGCTCAACGCCGTGGATGCCTGCGTGATCGAGAAGATCCTTCATAAAAACGGCCTCTATGACAACAGGAGAACATTGAGGAACAAGAGATAATGTATTACGTACCGGATGAAACAGAAAGAGCAGGATACTATGAGTGTGCGGCGTGCGGGGAGAGATTTCTTGATATCAGGATCGCTCTGTCGCTTGTATGCCCATATTGCGGGGAAGTACCCGACATGGAGATCGGACCTGATGATGAGATGCCTGAGGTGAAGGAAACAGCAAAGCTCATTCAAATGGTAGAGGGTGAAGACGTGGAGAAATATGACACCCTGCTCAGCCTTGCTATAACAGGAGGAGACTATAGCTGGATATGACATAGAGACCACGGAGCCTATGGTGGTATATCGTGCGCTATACGGGGATCACGGAGTATGGGTGCGTCCTGCCGAGATGTGGAATGAGACCATAGAGCGTGATGGTACGACATATCAACGCTTTGAAAGAATTGATTGATAGAGAGTGTGTAAAAGATCAATGACGCCGAATCAGAGAGAATGGAGCATGAGCGCCGGAGGCACAAAATTGGACGAAACAAGCGTGTTATGTCATAATATCACAAGTGTTTTGAAACTTGAAAACGTAACAGTTTTTTACTAAGGAGCCAGATACCGTTAGCGACCGTATTTTGGTCGGTTACGGGATCGGCATCCGACCGGTGTAAGTCAGATATAGATTTTATTTTTAAAGAGGAGAAAAAAATGGCAACAAAGAAAACTACATCTACAAAGGCAGCAGCGAAGGCAACAAGCGCAAAGAAGACTGCACCCGCAAAGAAGGCTGCAGCTGTCAAGAAGACCGCAACCAAAAAGGTATCAGCTGCAAAAAAGACAGTAGCAAAGAAGACAACAGCAGCAAAGAAAGCAGTCGCAAAGAAGACCACTGCTGTTAAGAAAGACGTAGCAGCAAAGAAGAAGACTGTAGCAGCATCTGCAGCTACATTAAAGAAAATAGAGGAGCGGAAGGCCCAGATCGCAGAGCTCAAGCTGCAGAAGAAAGCACTTGAAAGAAAGCTCGCAAAGATCAAGGCTCTTGCACAGTAATGTCTACAGCTATAGTTTATTATTCCCAGCATCACGGGAACACAAAAAAGCTCCTTGATGCGATAAAGGAATATGATCCCGATATAAAACTCATAGACACGACCAAAACGAAAGTCGAAGACCTCTCACCGTATGACAGGATAGGAGTAGCATCAGGAATATATTTCGGTAAGTTCAATAAAGATCTGACGGAGTATATCAAAAAATCCCTGCCACATGCGATAAAGGTATTCGGAATCTACACCTGCGGCAATCCTTCCGACAGATATACGAAGGAGATAAAATCCATCATAAATGAGAAGGGATGTAAATGGATAGGAGAGTATGGCTGCCAGGGCTTTGATACCTTCGGCCCATTCAAGCTGGTAGGAGGAATCGCAAAAGACCATCCGACTGAAGACGAGATAGCCGGAGCCGTGCATTTCTATGAGACATTGTTATAAAAGGTCAGGGAAGCAAGATCGCTCCCCTTTTTATAAAGTCTATTTCTTCCGATACTCTGATGGTGAACAGCCCATTTCCTGCCGGAAGATTTTTCCAAAATAACTTGGACCTGAAAAGCCACAGCTGTACGCTATTTCTGTAACAGGATCAGCGCTGTGCTTTAAGCGGTCTGCAGCTATCCGGCATCTATACCTGAGAAGATATGTAAAAGGAGTTGTGCTCAGATTATTCTGGAAGCATCTGAGGCATTCCCTGTCACTTATTCCGGCTGAAGAGGCAATGTCGGACAGTGATATCTTCTCCCCATAATGTTCGCGGATGTAGAGCATCATCTTCTTGATCCGTTCACTTCCGGCATCTCCGCGCCGCTTTTGTTCTGCTGTAGGTTCCGGCGCATTCTTTGCTATCTGCAGCCATACTTCGCTCAAATGGTTTCTGACGGTGAGCTCATAACCATAATCTCCCAGATCAGCAGCATCCTGAGAAGCTCGAAGATGAGCTATCATTTGCCTGTGCAGAGGAGAGGAGGGATGGAGTATAAGAGTATCCAGCGCTTCATTTTCAAGGACAGGGGCGAGGTATTTCTGGTGAAATACACTGTGAACTCCACCGGAAAGGATATCTGCGAGAAAGACTTCGCCGGTTATTATAGCTTCATATCCCGGCACCGGCTCATACATATGCATTGTATTTGAATTAAGGAATACACCTTCCCCGGCTGAAACTATATATTCTCCACGATTAGTTGAAAGCTTCATCTTTCCCTGAAGTACTGTGAATAATTCTACCTCCTCATGCCAGTGCCAGGGGACATATCCCCCGCGATATTGCCGGAGATCTTCATAATAGACCAGGTATGGAAATGTCTCGTCCACGTGAGGAACGATCTCTTCCAGGTTTTCTTTAAGCGAGATAGTATTTGCAATCATATCGCCAGATAATCCCAAATAGCGTCGTTATAATTATAATATATGTCCATATTTACGTTTTGTAAAGAATTGAATGGCGGTAAAATGATATCAGAAAACAAAACAAGGCGATTCAGGGATGTGATCATCCGGAAGGAGGCGCTTATGACGATCTATAATATCAGGAGTTCAAAAAAGTTTTTCTCAAGACTGTCAGAATGTAGAGGTGCAGTGGAAATAGTTGGAGATGATGGAAGAACGGTAGAATACAGTGGAAACAGATCTGAAGCAGCAGAGAATGAATTCAACTGCTTCGATGGAACGATAAAGCATATTGAGCTTAAGTTCCATAATGTCGAGGATCTCGAACAGATGCTGGGATATATCATGAATGAAAGAAGAAGTGCCTGATTATGAGGTTGCTTCTATTTAGGATCTGTGCCCATATACTCCATAAATATCATAGGATGAGCCGTACAGAAATCAGTTTCTTTCATGTACCGGCCAAGGGTCTCATCACTGTCATCAACATCGAATAATACGACTGTTTCTTTTTCGTGTAGTAATTCCCAAATCCTGTTCATTATTTTTCAAACCATCCCGTTATAGTGCGTTATTATATTACCACTTTCGAATACACATTTATTTCACATTTTTATCACAGGACGCACAAAGTGTATATGTTATTATCCGTGTATCATAATTCAAATATGACAAGGAGAGATTTGCCAATGAAGATGAGAAAGACATCCAGAGCAATTTTAGCAGTACTCATGTCTGTGCCGATACTTCTTATGGGGTGTGCGAATAATGCGTCAAATATCGCAGCAGACAACACCGACACGGTTCAACAGGAAACCGGGCAGCAACAGGAGAACTCTGCTGGGACAGAGGAGCAGATCGAAGAGAGTATTTCCGAAGAAACATATGAAAACAATGAAGATGGCGGGCATGCCATTGAAGCAGATGGAGAGGAAAAGAGCTACAGCAATGCGAAAGTAGTGAAAACTGGAGATGCAGACGGTGACGAAGCTGATTTCTACGGGGGGAACTCCGCGATATATGCCACAAACGGTGCAAAGCTTATCCTGTCGGATATGAACATATCTAGTGATGGTACACATGCGAATGCAGTATTTTCCTACGGTGATGGTACAGAGGTAAACATATCAGACTCAACAATTGAGACCACCGGAAACTGTTCCGGAGGCATCATGACCACAGGCGGCGGAACGACGAATGCATCTAACCTGACGATCCACACTACCGGCAATTCATCTGCTGCCATAAGGTCCGACCGCGGCGGAGGCATAGTCACTGTAAACGGAGGCAACTATACTACGGACGGAAAAGGCTCACCGACCATCTACTCGACAGCCGATATCACGGTGAATGATGCGGCATTGACATCCACAGCCTCTCAGGGCGTAGTCGTAGAGGGAAAGAACTCGGTCACCCTGAACAATGTGGTCCTGAACGCAGATAATAATACAAAAAACAGCGATAAATCCGACTATTATCAGGCTGTCATGATCTATCAGTCTATGTCCGGGGACGCCGATACGGGATTGTCACAGTTTACGGCAAATGGTGGCAGACTATCCAACGCAAACGGAGATGTATTCTTCGTAAACAATACGGCAACAGATATCAGCCTCTCGAATGTAGAGATAGTCAATAACGGTGACGGCGTATTCCTCAGAGCCGCAGCGGCCGGATGGGGAAAAGATGGTGAGAACGGAGGAAAAGTCAATCTTACCGCATCAGATCAGAAGATAAACGGGGATATGAAAATAGATGATATATCAGTCCTGAATCTCTATCTGAAGGATGGCAGCTCTTTTAGCGGCGCAATCGATCCGGATGGAGCCACAGGTGATGTCTACGTAGAGCTGACAGGCGGATCAAAGTGGATACTCACAGGCGACTCCTATATAAAGTCTCTCACCTGTGATGCGGATTCGATAGATCTGAACGGATATACACTAACAGTGGACGGAGAGACCTATACGTCCGGATCAATGTCTGAAGGGAAAGCTATAGAGATAATGCTGAGTGAAGGAAGGGGAAATAAGCCTTCAGGCAATGGAGATATGGAACCGCCTACTGATGGCGAAAGGCCAGGTTCCCCCGATGGAGAGCCACCCGAGAAGCCGGACGGCGAACCCCCTGTAAAGCCTGACGGAGAGGGTGGTCCCCGGGATGGCAATCCTCCAGACAAACCGGATTAGCCGGGGGGAATGAGCCCTTTGGCTGATTTTGAGCGCCTGAAAAGACCATCCGACTGAAGACGAGATAGCCGGAGCCGTGCATTTCTACGAAACTTTATTATAAAAGATCAGGGGAGCAAGATCGCTCCCCTTTTTTCAGGACATTATGAGAATAGGTATGGTCAAATGAAAAACTAAATTCCAGTTGCACCTTGAAAAAGGGGTCTGTAGGAAGATTTTGACGAAAGATTTTGTATCTTGGCGTAAAGAAATATATTATAACAGGTAGCGATTGGAGGATTATTATAGTGAATCAACAGGAAAAAAGATCATCTGCGGGTCCGGTTGTTTTCCCGGTCATTTCACTGCTTTGTATGTTTATAGTTGGTCTTGCTTTCTTCTTATCCGGTTGCGGCGCCTTACATCACGAAACTCCTAAGGATGCGGTGGAACTGTCGGATGCATCTGTGGGAGATATAGTAGTGTTCGGCGATATCAGGTGGTATGTGATAGCCAAAACAGATGCCGGATACACGCTTTTGAGCGAAAAACCTGTGATAAAGCAGGCGTTTAGAAAAGCCGGATATGGTGTTTTTAACGTTGCATGGGAAGAATCTACTGTGCGGGCCTGGCTCAATGAGAAGTTTTACAACACCTTCACGGAAGAGGAAAAGGCGTTGATCGCAAAGACGCACAATGTTACTCCCGACAGCATTGAATACGGCACCGACGGCGGAGGCGATACGGATGATTATATCTATCTGCTAAGCGTGGATGAGGCGAATGCCCTGGATGACAGTGTGCGAAAATGCGGCAGCTGGTACGAACTTAGTTACCAGTGGTGGTGGCTTAGGTCACCGGGAGTAAATAGAGACTATGTGACATATGTCGGTAAAGGCAAGGATGGAATAATTGATCCTATTGGAGATATTGCGGGCAATGATTACGGTGCGGTCCGTCCTGCACTGAATCTTCGCATTGCAGATCTACCGGTCCCGACGAAGCTGAACAGAACTCCTGCGGAAGTGGAGGCTGAGCTTCAGTCGATATCCGATTCGCAGATCGATGATGTGGTGACTTTCGGAAGATATACATGGTATGTAACAGACAAAACGGATGGTATCTGCACACTGCTCTGTCAGGGGCCGGTTGCGTATATGCCGTATAATGACAATAAAACAGATATCACATGGGAAAACTGCTCGCTGCGCAGATGGCTCAATGAGGATTTCTATAACAGCAAATTCTCCGACGGTGAGAAAGCAGCGATAGTGACCACACATAACACGTATACCGAAGTCGATTATCATTATGAAACGGACTGTGGAAATGACACGGATGACAAGGTATATGTGTGTTCATATTCCGAAGCGATGGCCGTCAGCGACGATACAAGGGATTGCGGTATTGACTGGTGGCTGAGGACACCGGGAAAGTATCAGTATGAAGCACAATATATCGGATTGAGATCACCGGATACGATTGGCAGCTATGTTGACAGTCACATGGCGGTCCGCCCTGCAATAAGAGTCAGATTTTGAGTGCCTGCCCGTGTTTGTGGTATAATGCCGGGGTCATATTTTTATTGGCAGTTGGCAAAAGTGTGGCGTGACAAGGAAACTGAAGATGGAGTTTACAACAGATATTTTAAGTGTGTTTGATAAGAAGTGGGCACTGCTCACTGCGGGGGATAAGGATAAGTTCAATACCATGACGATAAGCTGGGGAGGACTTGGTACGTTATGGGGAAAGCCTGTGGCAACGGTCTATGTTAGGAAATCCCGTTATACACATGATTTCATGGAGGGTAACGATTATTTCACAGTGAGCTTCTATCCTGAGGAGTACAGGAAGGTGCTTGGCGTGCTCGGATCAAAGTCCGGAAGGGATATGGACAAGATGCACGATTCAGGACTTACAGCCAGAGAGACAGATCATTCGATAACCTTTGAAGAGGCAGAGACAACCATTCTTTGCAGAAAGCTTTTCTGTCAGGAGCTGCAGACTGAAAACATGCTCCCGGAAATAGCAACAGCCTTTTATTCAGTGGATGCGAAACATGATATGTATATCGGAGAGATCATAGAGATCATAGAGATCATCCCTTGAGATACGTCTGGCTTTTCAGGCGATATGAAAATTGCGTCACCGGCAGATCGCCGGAAGCAGATGCGGATACACTAAATATACTCTCTGGGCCTCCTTACATTTCGTCCGGATACCGGAACTCGTCGAAGCCGTTGATACGATAGCCTCTGTGCTCCGGATGCCAGACATTCTGTCTGTAATTTTCATTGATATGCAGTTCATCGAACCCGCCGGATCTGTATCCGTCATTTGCCGGGGTGTCTTTCGGCACGGTATGGAACTCGTCATAGCTGTTCTTTGCGCCGCAGTTCCGGCTCCGGCAGGCATATCCGTTACTGTAGATGTGAAGGCCATCTGCTGTCTTCTGTCGATCTCCTCCCATTCCAGCTCTTCTGTCCGAAGACCAGCCTCCCTCATGAGACGCTTCGTTTCTTCACTGTACTGTGGCCTTGCATATGCCGGAATGCAAGTGGAAAGAAAAAGAGCTGCCATTATGATCATCCCCGTAAGTTTCTTCATGCGTATCACCTCCGAAATGGTGTGTTTCTGCGTTTCTATTGATAGCTCTATCGTAACGGATAAGCTGTCCTATAGAACGGACACAGATCATCAAAACCATCAAACCGGTTACTATTCACAGCTGAATTTGCCTTCGCTTCTGCTCAGGTGTATGCAAACTACGCTTTTACCCATTTATTAAGACAGCTTTGATGCAGGAGTTCCTTCCTGATACAATAATAGGGGTATGTTTAGCAGAGAAGAGATCACAATGGCCGGGAAAGACTTAAGGAAGGGATTTCAGGAGTGCTTCTTAAGGGAATAGTGTGAGGAAAAAGATGAAGATATACCGGGGAATAAATCAGCAGACATTTATGTCAAAAAAATATTATTCTATGCTGCTTGGAGGAACACTGACAATGATGGTGGTCTCCCTACTGCTGATGTCTGATTCCATCATCGCCGGCGTTGTCATAGGTTCAGATGCCGTGATGGGAGTCACGCTGATAACGCCGCTTTATTCACTCGCCGCCTTTTTCGGCTCCGTTTTTTCACTTGGATTGCCCATCCTGTACTCCCGGGAGATGGGGGGATTCAACAGGGATCGTGCGGATCAGATCTTCGGGACAGGTCTGCTGCTGGCCATAGTAGTGGGGCTTGTCCTGTTCTGTCTGACGAGACTTTTCGGGAATATGTACCTGCTCGGCTGTTCCGCTTCCGAGGCGGTACTGACCCAGGCCAGGGGATATCTGTTCTGGATGCAGTTTACGATCCTGATCCTTCCCATCCAGATGCTCGTGGGCGCCATGGTATACAGTGATGGCGACGAGGGCATTTCTTCCGTCGCCGATGCGGTGCAGGGTGTGGGAAATATCGTGTTTTCCTTCATTCTCAGCCATTTCCTTGGACTCAGCGGCATAGGTCTTGCTTCCTTTGCGTTCATCGTGGTTTCCTTAGGGATCCTGATGATCCACTTCACAAAGAAGAGCAACTCTCTCCGCTGGAATCTGTATTTTTCCTTTGATCTTGTGAAGCAGATCGTGCGCTACAGTTTCATCGACTCCAGTTCATATCTCTTTCTTGCCATCTTTACCGCTGTGCTTAACGCCTTTGTCAGCGCACGCTTCGGGCCGGAATACCTGATCCTGGTCTCTGCTGTCTCCCTGAGCCGGGAGTTTCAAATGGTCTATGACGGCATTGGTGAGGCGCTCAATCCGATCATCAGCGTTTACATCGGAGAGAAGAATCATGAGGGTATCAGATTCAGCTACGCACTGGCGAACAGGTCAGCTATTGCAGAGGGGATCGCTGTCACGCTGCTTATGGTGGTTATCGCTCCACTCATACCCGGCTTTCTGAAGGTGAATAGTCCTGAGCTTGCCGGCTGGGTTGTGACCTGTATACGGCTGACTGCCTTGAATTCCACTTTCACCAGCCTTCTTTACCTGATCACTTCTTACTATCTGACGATCGACCAGATCGCTCTTGGAACGGTGGTCTGTGCACTGCGGGATCTGGTGTCGGCTGCCGGTCTTGCCGTGGTTCTGGGCGGGTGCTTCGGACTGTATGGACTGATCATCGGTCTGGCCGTGGCACCAGCTGCTGCCTATATACTGCTGATGCTGTACCTCAGGTCACGTTACGGCAGGGAGGAGTGTCCGCTGCTGCTTTCCAGGGTGCCGGGAAATGATCTGTCCTGGTTCTTCCAGTTTGAAGTGGAGCCGGAGCAGATCATCGGCGTACAGAAGCAGGTGGAGGCTCAGCTAACCAAGCAAGGTGTGAACGGGCGCACAGTGGGAGTCGTCAAGCTGCTGATCGAGGAGCTGTATATGCTTATTTACGAAAAAAACGAGGGAAGACACGTTCTCAGCGAGTGCTATGTTTTACTTATCCCGGAGGGTGTTAAGATCATCACGAAGGATGATGGTATTCTCTTTGATATTTCCGAGGAGGATGTGAGCGTTACTTCCATCGCCTCCTTTGCCGTATCCGCCTATATGGAAAAGCTGGGAGAGAACAGGCGCCACCTGACCACCATGAGCTTCAATCGGAGCTCCTTCCTTATCAAGCCGCTCGAATCCAGAAAGGAGTCTCAGCATGCAGACTGATTTCAAACTGTATATTGAGATCCTGTTTATCGGACTGATCATACTTACTATCCTTTACATTAACAGCATCTTCCTTTACAAACAGAAATTAACCGACAGCATTACTTTGATGCTGCTTTTTTCAGTTATCATGAGCGCATCTGAGATTCTATGGTCTCTCTTTGACGGACATCCGGATCTGCGGCTCTTCTTATACTGCATCATCTACAGTTACAGTATTTCTTTCCTTCTCTTTGCTGCTTTCCTCAACCGCTATCTGATCGAACGGTTTGGTCTGCATATCAGTAAGAGACTTTCCATGATCATATATGGACTGCCTGCGGTAACAGGCTTATTAATGACCCTTACCACTCCCTTTACAGGACTTGTCGCATGGGTAGACGAAAACGGCGTAGTGCATGAGGGACCTGTATTTGACGGTCTCTTTTACTGGATAGTCCTGGCCTATCTGTTCATCCCCCCGATCATTGCCCTTTATTTTTTCACTCTAGGCAGGGAGAAAAAACCGGCCGGCGGAGAAGTTACAGTGAGTATGATCATTTTTGGGATCATGGCACCTGTTCTTTACTTCCTGGAGCTGGCGACTATCGGTGATAAATACAGCACCTTGTCTCTGCCCGTTGTCCTGGCACTGATGTATCTTATCACCAATGAAAGTACCCATACGGCTCTTAAGACCCAGGCTCAGATTGAAGCGGTGGAGTCGGATCTGCGCATCGCGTCCAGGATCCAGGCTGATGCACTGCCGGATGTCGCCCCGGAGTTTGCCGACCATATGGATCTGGTCCTGAGGGGCAGCATGAACACAGTCAAGGAGGTGGGCGGCGATTTCTTCGACTACTTTCCGATCGACGACAACCGCATCTGTTTCCTGATCGCTGATGTGTCCGGCAAGGGAACCCCTGCCGCGCTTTTCATGATGACGGCCAAGACAGTGATCAAGGACTATGCGCTGACACGTGGCAGTACCTCGGAGATATTCACCGAGGTCAATGCCCGGCTGTGTGAGAACAACAAGACGGGCATGTTCGCTACCGCCTGGATCGGCATTCTTGACACACGGACGATGACCCTGCAATATACCAACGCCGGGCACAAATATCCGATCCTCCAGCGCAGGGGTCAGCCCTGCGAGGAGATGAAGAAGGTGCACGGGCTCTTCTTAGCCGGCATGAAATTCACACAATATAAAGAGGATGAGCTTCACCTTGCTCCGGGCGACCGTTTGCTGCTGTACACCGATGGCGTGAACGAGGCTCACGACATAAACAACGGGCTTTACGGCGAGGATCGTCTGATAAGCATTGTGGACAATACCAGAGATCTGCCGGGCGAACAGGTGCTTGAACGTATTTTGGCTGATGTCAGCGAATTCGCTGTGGGAGTTCCCCAGTTCGATGACATCACCATGGTTATTCTGACGATCAAAGAATAGGAGGCAAGAAAAATGCAACTGACTACACAGAAAAACGGAACCGGGTTGACTGTCAGCCTTTCGGGCGAGCTCAACACATTGACTGCTGCGAATCTGAATGCCTGTCTGGACAAGGAGTTAGACGGCGTGCAGTCTCTGACACTGGACTTTGCCCAGTGCGATTATGTCTCATCTGCCGGCCTGCGCGTCCTGCTGAACACCTACAAGAGGATGAAGATGGCAAATGGCAGCATGGAGCTGTCCAACGTGGGCGAGAATTTCCTGGATGTGCTGCAAAACACCGGCCTGGGCGCCGTATTTGGAATTTTTTGAGCGGAATCTCATCTCCCACCGATCATGAGTTCTCCCAGGAGGGCATTCCGGTTTTCAGACAGCAAACGGCATATACGCGCGATCTCCTCCGCAATCTCCTGTGGAAGCTTCTCAGATACAGCGTCCCGATTTGCGCCGACTGCTAAGCTGACCTCGTCATCCTCAACATAGACATCATAGAACATCTGGCAAATGGCCCAGCGCCGGGCCATTTGTTCCGGAATACTTCCCGCTTCGTTTTCCCTGAATCCGTCCTCTTCGTGAATACCTTCCTGTTCCGTCTCAAGCCATTCTTCTTCCACTTCTTTATCAAATACTGTATGGAAGCCGCTGTCTTCCTGATAAAGGAAAAGATGATCCGTCCACCGGGGATGGCGGGCATACATCTCATCAAGCGGCAGGGGGAGGCCGTGCAGACCAAGCCCCTCGTAATACTGATAGCTGATCTCCTGAAAAAAGGCCGCGGCGGAAACCGTCGGATCTGTATCCGGGCAGATGATGACAGGACGGACCAAAAATCCGAAAGTGTTTGTGAATCGGCTGTCAATCCTGCCGTTGTTGGCCAAAAGCAGCGGGACTCTGCCGCCGCGGGATGTTCTCCCGGAGAGTGCCAGCACGGTCAGCCCGGCAAAGAAGAGGGTTCCGGATACATTAAGTTCCCTGCAAAGAGATGCGACTGCCTGTCTGGAAAGCGGCATAACCTTCATTCCGCAGATCGTGCCGCTGACAGCTTTGCAAGGGCCGGACAGCAGCCCGGGCCATACGGCATTGCTCAGGAGCTCAGCAAGATGGGCTTTCGGGCCAAGGTATCCCGGTTCGTCGCCTTCTGCCTGCTGTAAATGTTCCATTTCCCGGTCAATCTGGAAGATATTCATATATTCTTCTTTGATCTCCCGGCCGTCAAGCGCCCGCAGGATATCGTCCAGCAGAACAGAAACGGAAGCAGCATCCCCTATCACATGCGAAAAGGAGGAGATCAGGGTTTTGGAAGATTCCGTTTCGCATATGGCAAATCGGAAGCAGGTTTCACTGTCCGAGGGGATATGTTTCAGAGGAAACCTGGTGCACACTTCCGGCAGTTTATCCTCCCCGGTCCGGATGATTTCGACAGAAATCTGCTGCGCTGCGTCCTCCACTGATTCCGGCGCAAGGATGAATATTTCGCCCTCTCTTTCTTCAAACCGGGCAAAGAGCCCGGGGTGTACAGCCGCCGCACGGCGCACAGCGTTTATGATGGCATCCGTTTCGACAGCCGGATCCAACCGGAGAGCGACCGCCATCATGGATTCTGACAGGCAGGAATGCTGCCCTAGATGATAATAGATACTCTGCGTGGGAGTGGCTCTGGCCTCCCGAACATCGCTGCTTGTCCGCATATCCGGGTTTTCAAGAATATGTTTTTCCAGTCCCAGAATGGTCCTGCATCTCTGGACATCGGAAATATTCAGCATGATCCCGTATCTGTCCGCAAGCATCCCGAAAAGGATGATCCAGTCAAGCGAGGAAAGACCCTCGTGTGTAAGATCCGCATCCGTGCCGGCTGAATACCCCGGCAGCACGCTTTGGATACATGACAGGATCTTTTTCTGCAATCCGGTTTCCGGCGCGCGTCCCTCTATGGACCGGATCATGGGCTTCGGCAGTTTTTTTCTGTCGATCTTCCAGTTGGCATTCACCGGCATCTGATCCATCCTCACATAGAAATCAGGGATCATGTAAGGGGCCAGATGCTCCTTTGCGAAAGTCCGGAGTTCCTTCTCTGCCTCTTCGGACGGCTTCATTTCTCCGCGAGGGGAGTAATAGAGACACAGATACCTGTTCTCGATGGGCGCCGCGGCGCACATGTTGATGAGCGGACAGCGGCTCATTACATCTTCCACCTCGCCTGTTTCGACGCGGAACCCATTCAGCTTGATCTGGCTGTCCTTTCTGCCGTGGTATTCGATCTCTGCGTTGTCGTTCAGGCAGGCCAGGTCGCCTGTCCTGTAAGCCTGTTCGCCGCGAAACAGCATAAAACCGCCCATATCCCCGTTTTCAGGATTCCGGTATCCCCGCCCGATGCCCCTGCCGCAGAGCAGCAGTTCTCCGATCTCCCCGGGCGGCAGGATCCCGCCGTCTTTACCGAGAATATAGCACTGAACGTTCGCTTGAGGCCGCCCAATGGTGATCTCCCTGCTCGATGTGATTTCCTTCGCTATGCAGGAGACAGTGGCTTCCGTCGGTCCGTACGTGTTGATCACCATGCCGTCCGGATTGACTTCCCTGATCCTGTCGTAGAGTTCTCCCGGAAATGCTTCCGCGCCTATATCAAATATGCGGATCCTTCCCAGCGCCGGCCGGAGAAAGGAGACGGAGAGCAGCGAGCTGAGCATGCTGGGCGTGCAGCATATCGTGTCCACTCCGTACCTGTCCATCAGGGATTTCAGCAGCAGAGGATCCAGAATCTCTTCCTCTGAAGCCATAACCACCGTCATACCGTTGCAAAGGCCGGCAAATTCATCTATCACAGCTGCGTCAAAAGTCAGCGCCACGCTCGCCAGGATCACACTGCCTCGCTCCGCAAGGGAGTTCACCTCCAGATTCTTTGGGCTGCGCATAAGCAGATTGGACAGATTTCCGTGTTCGATCATCACGCCTTTGGGTTTTCCGGTGGATCCGGATGTATAGATGCAGTAGGCCAGATCCTCCGGCAGGATCACAGTGTCCGGATCAGTTGTCTGACTGAAGTTTTCAAGATCCTCAAGGAACATTGGCTTTTTCGACAGCCGAAGAATCAGATCCGGTTTCTGAAGGGCAATGCTGCGGGTCATAATCGCGGTACGGCAGCCTGCCGTTGCAAAAATGCCACATATCCTTTCATCCGGATCCTCGGGGCTGACAGGAAGATAAGCCGCGCCGGCCTTGAGAATACCCAGGTTGACCGCATAATAATCTGGAATCCTCGGCATCATCACCATGATCAGATCCTCCCGGCCGATCCCTTCGTTTAGCAGGGCATGTGCCACACGGTTGGCTTTCTCATTCAGATTCTCGTAGCTCATTATCTTCTGCGATCCGGCCACCGCGAGCTTATTCGGGTGGAGCCGGACCTGGTGTTCAAACCGGGCAACGACATTCTCCGTTTCCTGCTCACAGACCGTATCGTTCAGCTTTTCGTAAAGATCCAATTGTTCAGCGGTCATGGTTATCTGTCTCCTTCGTCACCCGGCGGAGGATATCGCCAACCGTTGTCGTATTCGGGTTCAGGCCGATCATGAGGGCGCAGATCGTCCGAAACATGCTGCCAAAGCGTTCCATGCTCCGCCGTTCATATCTTCGGGCGTTGTAGTCCAGCAGGACGCCAAAAGTCTCCCTTCCTTCCAGTATTTCGAGGTCCAGCGTATTACTGCAGGCGGCATCTGCAACAGGAAGCATCTCCATGCTGCTGATGATGCCATCATTCGGATGATACTCGTATAAATCCCCCTGATAAATGAGACTGGGCGTACAGTACTCTTTTTCGAGACTGCTTTTTTCGGCCAGGTAGGAGAGACTGCTGTGGGAAATGCTGTCACGGATCTGGGCGCTGATCATTTCGTACAGCCGGGAAAGCTGCATCCCGCGGTTCAGCTGGACCGCCAAGGGCAGCTCCCGAAGCAGATATCCGACAGCATTCATCCTCCGCCCGTCAGACCGACCGTGCCAGATCCAGGAGAAGATTACTTTCCCGGAATCGTTAAAGGCGGCCATGGCCAGCGCTGTTGCGGCGAGATACAGCCCGTTTTTTCCAAAACCGTATTGATTTCCAAGGCTGTCCACATCCTTCGATCCGAAATCAAAGGGCACGAAAAAGCTGCCGTCCATATTCTCCTCAGTGTCATGATCAGGCGTGAGATTCATATCCCATCCCGGACTGCCGCATAGGTTTTCAAAGTAGGCCCAGTCTTCCCGGAACCGCGGAGAAAGACGGTTCTCCGCCTCATCCCGCATCAGGGCAAAGAATGGATCCTGCGCCAGCGTTTCTCCCTCATAGACTGCAAGGATATCCTCCACCAGTTTTTTCAGTGATAAACCGTCGCAGATCACGTGATAAACATCCAGGAGCATCATGTTTCTGCTTTCTCCCTGGATCAGGCGGCAGCGGAAAAGCGGCTCGCCGTCCAGACGGAACGGCCGGACAAAGCCTGCAACTGCTGCCTCCAGCTCCTCGTCGCTCATCTTCTCCACCGGGAAGGAAACTGTCCTCTCCGGCAGGCAGCGAAGATACATCCCGTCCTCATTTTCCTTGATGATGCTCATCAGGGCGGGGTGAGCCCGAACAGCCGTGCGGACGGCAGAGGCCAGCTTATCCATATCTGTACCCTTTCGGATCTGAAGGCGCACGGCCAGATTGTGCATACATGTTCCGGGCGTCCTAAGATCAATACGAAGCATCTGCATCTGTTCGGCGTTCAGCGGCACGAGTTCCGGTGTGTCTTGTGTCCCGGCCGGTTTTTGCCGTGCCTGACGCAGCAGGGATGTGATATTCCGCACGGTTCTTCCTTCATACACCATCTGAACCGTCAGTCCCGGGACATCACAGTGCGCCAGCGCCTTCATCGCAAGGATGGAATCACCGCCCAGCATGAAGAAGTCGTCGTCAATCCCCACCTTCCCTTCAGGATCCAGCAGGCTTTGCCAGACTTCGCAGAGCCTTCGCTGCATCTCATCCTCCGGCGCGGCGAATTGCCTGATCCTCAAGTGTCCCTCAGGCTCCGGAAACGCACGTTTGTCCACCTTGCCGTTCGCATTCACCGGTATTTCCGGCAGCCGGATATAGAAGGCGGGAATCATGTACTCCGGCAGATGTTCCCGAAGGGTCTGCGCTGCGTCTACGCTGTCCAGTTCCCGGTCTCCGGTATAATATGCGCATAAGGCTTTGATCCCGTTGCGCCGGTAAAGCGTGACACAGCAGAAATCCAGTCCCAGCACCCGATTGACAGCGGCTTCCACCTCACGGGTATCCACCCGGTTGCCGTTCAGCTTCACCATATCGTCCAAACGGTCCAGAACGGTATAGCTTCCGTCGTCGTTCCGATGCACATAGTCGGAGGTTTTCAGATACTTCTTTCCTTCCAGAGTGATGTAACAGCTTTCATCCGTTTCGCCGACATATCCCCTGAAGTACGGAAGAGAAATGCAGAAGGTCCCCTCGTCTGAAGCAAGACCCTCCTCATCCAGCAGCACGATGTCTGACTTGCAGACCGGATAGCCGATGGGTGTATTTTTCCAGGCTCTGTCCAGCAGATACACGCAGGTGGGGAATCCAAAATCGCTTGGTCCGTAGACATTGAGGATATCAAACCGATCGGTAAATACATCCGATACGATTTCGCCTCCCGTGCTGCAGGCCCGAAGTTGAATACGCGGATCCTGCAAAAGCAGCCGGAGCAATGTCGGCGTCATGAAGGTATGGTGGATCCCTTTCCCGATAAAGTATTGCTTAAGAGCGGAAATGTCATGCACCATTGACATCGAAATTTCATGGATCGTTCCCCGGAGATTCAGTGTTCCGATCATGGTATAAATGCCGGCTATAAAAGTCTGCGGAGCGACATTGGCGAACTGGAACGGTTCCGGCTGGGCATAGGGGCCGGCAAATGCATAGGTCCCTCTGGCAATATCCGGATAGACACCATATTCATGTGCAGCCCCCTTTGGGACACCGGTGCTTCCGGAGGTATAGATAATGAAGGCAAGATCATGGGGGTCGGCCGCGGCAATAATTTCACAGGGAGGAAGCTGCATGGCTTCCGACCAGATTTCCCCGTTGATCACCACCTTGCTGCCGCTGTCCCGGATCACATACGTGATCCGTTCCTTTCCCATAAGGTCTTCCAGTCCTACCCAGGCGCAGCCGGCCATCATGATGCCGATCCGTGCAGCATGATATTCCATGCTCTTGGGAAAATGAATGGCGATCACGTCCTCGCGCCCCAGATTCTTTTTTCGCAGCCAGGCATTAATGCGGCCGGCCGCTGTCAGAAGCTCCTGATAGGTGGTGATGCGCATTCCGTCCCGGTCCACGACAGCCGGCCGGGATGGATAGAGCGCTGCGGTCTTATAAAGATTCTCGAGAAAAGTTTCCATGCTATACTCCCTTTGGGTAATATGCAAAAAGTGTCTGGCATCATTATATTATAGGTACTCAATAGTATTCGGAAATAATGTTGCCATCTTCATCATATACAACGTATTGGCCCTTTTCATTATGATGCACCCAGCCATCCAGGACCTTTTGATAATCATCTGTGCACGTCCCATTATCACCGGGAAAAACCAAAAAACAATTGCCTTTCGAATCTATGGCCACCTGTCGGATCAAGTACCCTTCGTAGTCTGGCAGACCAGCTGGTCCGATATCTTCCGCATATTCCTGCCATACATTAACTGTAAATGTTTCATCCGGATACTTTTCCTTAAGGTATTCTTCGTACATTTCCCGTCTTGCATCAATGGTTTTCTCACTGATCTTCTTATTTGACCTGACAGTGCATGCGCAAAGCGAGCAAAGAATCCCTATGCAGATTACAAGAAGTGTGATCTTTCTCTTCATGTTTATCTACCAAAACGTTGATATCTCCTATATCTTTTTTCCATTATACCCCAAAACAGCAAAGCCTCGGATCTCATCATCATTCGCTGATGATGTCAGCCGTTTTACTTCGCGTGATCTTTATCAGATCTTCCGGTGAGAGTTCTATCTGATATCCTACTTTTCCCGCGCTGACAAAGATGTGATCATATTCTTTACAAGATTCATGGATGAAGGTGGGAAAGGCTTTTTTCATTCCTATAGGAGAGCAGCCTCCGTGGACGTAGCCTGTCAGAGGCAGGAGATCTTTCTGCCTGATCATTGCTATGGATTTCTCTCCTGCAGCTCTGGCTGTCTTCTTAAGGTCCAGCTCTGATCTTACCGGCACTACAAAAACGTAATATTGTCCGCTCTTGCCCTGTGTAACGAGAGTTTTGAATACTTTGTCCGGGTCTTCCCCTAAAATCGCTGCTATCTCTTCTCCGCTTTTTGTCGGATCCTGCTCATAGGTATGGCCGGCATACTCTACCTTCGCCTTTTCCAGCACCCTCATTACGTTTGTCTTATCGTCTTTTGCCATTTCTCAGTCACATCCCTCAACACTTCATTTTGGATACGGTTCCAGACATGCTTTTTATTGCCGCTCCACAATGGTGCGACGAGTATCCTTTTATCTCCGTCTCCTGTCAGTCTGTGGATAACTACGTTTTTTGGAATCAGTTTAACACATTGCTTCAGGATATCAATATATACATCTTCAGACAGGACCTTGACCCTGCCGGCATTGTATTCCTTTTCAAGATCCGTGCCTTTGAGTATATGGAGCAACTGCAGCTTGATCCCTGTAGCACCGGAGGCGCAAATGTATCTTACTGTATCAAGCATATCTTCTATACTTTCTCCCGGAAGACCAATGATCATATGAGTGATGACTTCGATGCCGTTTTCCCTGAGCCTTGTTACGGCATTGTCATAAACGTTTAGATCATATCCTCTTCGGATATATGAGGCAGTCCTTTCGTGTATTGTCTGAAGCCCAAGTTCGACCCATACCGGTTTGATATGATTCAGTTCAGACAGAAGATGAAGGACTTCCTCCGGCAGGCAGTCCGGCCTGGTAGCAATGGATAATGCTACGACATCCGGATGTTTTATGGCTTCGAGGTACAGGCTCTTTAGGCGGTCTACAGGGGCGTACGTTCCTGTGTAAGCCTGGAAATATGCAATGTACTTTCCATCTTTCTCTTTGGCGGATACAAGCCTCTTTCCCTGTTCTATCTGTTCTGCGACTGAAAGAGAGGCCTCAGCTGCAAACTCTCCGCTCCCGCCTTTAGAGCAGAAGATACAGCCTTCGGTTCCTATTCTTCCGTCTCGGTTGGGACAGGTAAACCCTCCGTTCAGGGCTATCTTATATACCTTGCAACCGAAGGTCCTGCGAAGGTGCTCGTTTAGAAGTGTTACCATCTCTGCACCACGGCTTCTACAGGATCATACGCCGGTATATAGTCAGCTGCATCCTTAAATACATCCATAAGTTCCTCAAATACTTTTCTTCTAAACACAGAATATCCTCTTCATACCGTATATTCATGCCTGGTTGCATTTGTTCACCATAATTTTATAATAAATATGTCATCTGTTCAGCATTTCAATTACTGCTGATTTGCGGTCAAAATTTTTGACCGCAAACATAAACCCCAAAAGCAGATATGAGCCATATGTATTTACAGAAACCGGTATATACATGCTTATGACTGTGTTAAATGGAGAATTATACGTGAACGATAATATCAGATCCTTGTAGGGGGCGGACGTATTCCTGAGACGCAAAATTGGACGAAACCGGCGTGTGATGGCATAATATCACCTGGAACCGCGTAGAAGATCTCAGCCGAATTCGGGTGAAAAAAATCAGAGGAAAAGCAAAGAAGAGAGGATCATGACAGTATGAAAAAGGCGGCGTTGATCATAATCGGTGTCTTGGCGGTTGTGGCTGTCATAATATACGGTGTCATCCATGCAGTGCTTGGATTCTTCGGATATCTTAATCCCCTGGAACGTTATCTGCTTACACGGAAAACGGAAACGCACCTTGCCAAGAAATATCCGGAGCATGATTTTACTTTTGATACGGATTATGACTGGGCGGAGTACGGGTTCTATTTTAATATCTATGCAACGGATGAGAACGGGGTCAGATTCCGGGTGCAGTGGATAGAAGGTGAAATGGATGATCATTATTACTGCGTTGAGTGGAACGATTTCTTCTACGGCAATAAAATCGTGGAATATCAAAACAGTCTAAGGGATAAATATTTCCCGCAGATCCCCTATGTGGATACTTACGAATATGCTAAGGATGATTCGTTTGATTTTCCCGGAGAATTGCATAAGAAAGTCTTCTTTCAGTCTGTAGATGAAGCCATCGAAGCCAGCAAAGCCGGAATATTTGACACTGATGTCACCTTTAAGGGGATAGATCTTAGTACGGCGGATGATGACGAGATCCGACACTTTGCAGAGTCTATGGCGGATTCAATGATGTGGCTGCATGAGGTGACAGGTTATTATCATATCATGATCAACTCCTTCTCCTATATTGAGTACGACGGATCCGGCGCCGGAGTGAAGACAAAGGAAGAACTTGTGGATAAAATTATAAAAAGGATTGAACGAGAGAGGGAGAGGGAAAGCCAATATCTTCTATAAGTGAACTCACGGAATACCAGGGAAGCACTGATGAGTCACCGGGGACGGTTCTCCTTGACTCACCGGAGGTGAGTCAGAGAGAACCGTCCCCATTGACTCACAGGGAGGTATACAGGATCACGGCGCATACCACCTGTATGATAAGGATCAGAGGGATCCCGATGCAAAACAGGGGCTTGCGTGTCTTGTGCCGGAAAAGGTACATGCCGGAGAGCCCACCGGGGGATCCCCCGATGAGGCACAGACCGATAAGGGTAGCTTCTTTGATGCGCCATTTATGATTGGCAGCTTTCCATTTATCGACACCGAAGCAGACGAAGGTTATGACGGAGGTGATGACAATATACGCAAGTATGATGCTGTATGTAGAAACTGATGGCATCCGCCTACTCCTCCGGAAGAGTCCCGAAAGAGGCGACAGCCTCATCCTTCAGCTTCCGGCTGCCGCATCCCTGTAAAAGAAGCATAACAGCAAGGCTCAATGATAAAATGATACTCCAGTTTTTTTCATGATCGTTCCCTCCACATATAGGTGATTATACCATGTCTTCCGGATCTTTCAGAGGCTCAAGGGAGTCACCGGGGACGGTTCTCCTTGACTCACCGGAGGTGAGTCAGAGAGAACCGTCCCCATTGACTCTTTTTGTGATACAATGAGCGTGTCAGTACAGGAGGGTCAGCAATATATGAACGCCAAGATAGAAAAGTATCCGGAGGAGACGATCATTGTCAGGGAGGGTGAATCCAACACTGACATGTTTAAGATCGTATCTGGTCACGCTGAAGTATATGTCGGATTCGGTTCCGACCAGGAGACCCTTATCAAGATAATCGGACCTCACAGCTGCTTCGGCGAACTCGGAATGCTTTTGAACAAACCATCGATATATACAGTCAGGGCGTATTCGGATGTACTGGCTTTGAGGATCGGAAGAGATGATATGGTTGATTTCGTCAGCGGGAATCAGAGGAATGTGATCGATATAATGCGCAACATGGCCTCCACCATGATGACGATGCGCTCGCATATAGATCTGCTGATCAAAGAAATAGAATCCGGCAATAAGCCGGATCCTATTACACTGCAAAAAGCAAGAAAAGCCATGAAGGGATATGGGATGTACCGCTCGATACAGGAGGCCTCCGATATCCTCACGAGCCGCAGGTGAGCCGGTAAAAAGCTTTACAGTACGTGTGTCCTCACTACCGTCGCTCCAAAGGGGCGGATCTGTGCAGGCAGCGGGAGGAAATAGCGGAAAAGGCCAGGAAAGGGAGAGCAGCAAGATGATGGATGAAACAGAAGAAAGAGGACCGGAAGAAGTCCGGCCGGATATCGCGAGGGACGAAGAAGATGTCCGCAACAGCCGCATCGCGGTGATATTGCTGTGCGTTGGAGTGGTATGCGCGATCTTCGCGGTCATCATTGCCGGCTGTATCATAAATGATGCCGTGGGCCGGATAGACTGGAAGGCAGCAGATCTTGGAACGTGGGGTATGGAAGGAGGACCTGATACAGAGGATGGGTTCGATACGGAAGATGAGCCCGATACAGAATATGACCTCGATATAGACCTCGGGGATCACAACTTCGATTTTGATGTTGATGTGGACAAGATCCTTTCCGACTTCGATGCTGAGGCATTCCAGGAGGCTCTTTCCAGGGATATCGCAAAAATGGAGGCTGAGGGAAACAGTAAAGCAGCTTCGGACGAAGAAGGAACAGCTTTGCTGGACTTCTGTGATAACGATGAGCTGGATGGATTCGCAGAAGACCTGGAAGACCGGGAAGTGACACTTTCAATATATAAGGACGGCAAGTGGTATGACACCTCAGACAAGGAAGACATCCTCAAAGCCTTCGATGCGATGAAGACCGTCAGGGTGGGCGGACTGGATGATGAAGCTGAAGACAGCGACTGGATGCAGATAGATTTTTTCGACTATCAGACGGAAACCTCATGGGACTTTGACTTCTGGGGAGGGTGTCTCGACTGGAGGAGTGGACAGGAAGATCATCTGTACAGGGTTACTGACTGGGGCGATCTGGAAGGGCTCAGCCTCGACAGTATGGGGCTCACCTTAGAAGAACTGTGACCGGGCCGGAAATAGATGAAAGAGGTAGATGAAAAAATGGAGACGGATAAAATAACAACAGAAGAGAGTATAGAAGGAGGCATAGGTCAGTTCGCAACTGAAGACAGTATAGTGATAGACGACGAGACACCGTTGTTCGACATATCTGATTATCCGGAAGAGCAGCATGAGCTCATAAAGGAATGCAACCGAAGGATCGATGAAGCGAACAGCAAGTACAGGATCGCCAAATACAGAGAGGATATGTTCGCTAAGGGCATGAGAGCCGGGATGTATTTCTGTACCTTTGACCGGGATGAAAACCTGACGAGCTTCGAGTTTAACAGCGAGACCAGACAGATGCTGGGGTATGACGGACTGGAGGATCTGCCTGACGAGTTCGACAGCTGGGTAAAGACTCTCGTGCCGGAAGAGAGGGAGGGTATCGTCAAACTCTTCTGGGACTCGGTCCGCATGCACCGCGATCTGCCCGATATCACTCACGCCACCTATCGTATGCAGAAGAAGGACGGAAGCATAATCTGGGTCACGGGAGCGGGGAGGTTCATCAGACGTCCGGATGACGGATCGCTGGAGATCTACATGGGATGCTACCGTGATATCACTGCGCAGCAGGAGCTGGAGGAGCACCTGAAGATCATAGAGGCTATCGGCGGGATATTCAATTTCTCTATTTTCATAGATGTCAGCGATATGAGCTATCGGATGATCAGTTCCAATGAATATGTAGAGGCGGCTCCCAAGGATCCAGATGCACTGCAGTTCCTCAGAAATAACGTAGATGCATCGGTGGCAGAGAGCTTTCACAAGAGCCTGTACGACTGGCTGGACAAGGATAATATCCTCACAGCCATAGAGGAACACGGGAGCACCAGTATGGAGTTTTACAGTGAGAGTGCTCATCGCTGGTTCAACGGTGTCTTCATGATCGGTGACCGCAACGAGGATGGAAGCATAGCGCACATCGTCTATGGCTGCCTGGATACCACGGACTCCAAGCTGCAGAGCCTGGCCCAGCAGAAAAAGATATCCGAGTTCGAAACGGAGATCTATTACGACTCTCTCTCCAAGGTGAGGAACAGGAAGTACCTGGATGATAAACTCATATATGAGCCGTGCCGGGCTGTCGTGATGGCAGATATCGACCTTTTCAAGAACATCAATGACACCGTCGGACACCAGTGCGGAGATGATGTGATCGCAAAAGTGGCGGCGATCCTGGAGCAGGCAATAAGGAAAGAGGATGTGGTCATCCGCTACGGCGGAGACGAGTTCATGATGGTATTTTTCGACATTACCAGGGAGGATCTGGAGAGCAAGCTGTCGTACCTGAATGAGGCGGTCAAAGAGATCACTCCGCAGAGCGCTCCGGACGTCAAGGTGACCATGAGCTTCGGCGGAGCCTACGGTACTGAGCTGGTCAACAATCTGATCGCAACCGCAGATAAGGCTTTGTATGAGTCCAAAGAGAAGCGGGATACCTATACCGTGAAGGAGATATAAAAGAATCGATCCGCCAGATACGTGGCAATGGCAGATAAGGCCAATGTATGATATAATGTCTCTTCGCGTGAGAACGCAAAAGAGCATTTATTACAACTAAGATCATACAAGAAAAGGAGATGCTATCATGAATCTTTCACCCCTGCAGAAAGCAAGATACGAGTACACCCCGAAGCTTCCGGGTATGCTCAGGAACGGTATCGCGGAGATATGTGTCAAGGACGGCGCAGCTACCCAGAGCGTAGCTGACCAGGACAAGATCAAGGCGCTTTTCCCCAATACTTACGGCAAGAACGAGATCACCTTCGAAAAGGGCGCCAACACCTCCACAGCCAAGAAGCAGGTCGTAGGCGTGATACTCTCGGGCGGACAGGCTCCCGGCGGACACAACGTGGTGTGCGGTCTCTATGATGCCATCAAGGCAACAGACAAAAATAATGTGCTGCTCGGTTTCAAAGGCGGTCCCAGCGGACTCATCGAGGATGACTTCATAGAGTTCACTGATGCCTATATTGATGAGTACAGGAATACCGGCGGTTTCGATATCATAGGTTCGGGCCGTACGAAGCTGGAGACAGAGGAGCAGTTCAAGATAGTTACCGAGGTCGCAAAGAAACACGGACTCACGGCTATCGTGATCATCGGCGGTGATGACTCAAACACCAACGCAGCTGTGCTTGCCGAGTATATGGCGGCTCACAATACAGGCGTACAGGTCATCGGCTGCCCGAAGACCATAGACGGCGACCTGAAGAATGAGGATATCGAGGCATCCTTCGGTTTCGACACAGCTACCAAGACATACTCCGAGCTCATCGGAAATATCGAAAGAGATGCAAACTCCGCAAAGAAGTACTGGCACTTCATCAAGGTCATGGGCAGATCCGCTTCCCATGTTGCCCTGGAGTGCGCATTGGAGACTCAGCCCAATATCTGTCTCATAGGTGAGGAAGTGGCTGCCAAGAAGATGTCTCTGGCTCAGATCACAAACTACATCGCTGATGCAGTGGAAAAGAGGGGCAATAACGGCGAGAACTTCGGTGTAGCCATCATCCCTGAGGGTATCGTGGAGTTCGTTCCCGAATTCTCTGCTCTCATCGGCGAGATCAACGAGCTTCTGGCAGGCAAGAAGACCGAGGAGTTCAACGCACTTCCCGACTGGAACGCAAAGTATGATTTCATAAAGAAGGGTCTGACAGCTGATTCCTTCAAAGTATTCGACATCCTGCCTCAGGGCATCCAGCAGCAGCTCTTCCTGGAGAGAGACCCTCACGGAAACGTACAGGTGTCACTCATCGAGTCCGAGAAGCTCTTCTCCGAGATGGTAAAGAACGAGCTGGACAAGAGAAAGGCAGCAGGCAGCTACAAGGGTAAGTTCGGTGCCCAGCATCACTTCTTCGGATATGAGGGCAGATGTGCGTTCCCTTCAAACTTCGATGCCGACTACTGCTACTCACTGGGCTACAATGCATTCATGCTCATCCAGTACGGATATACCGGATACCTTTCAAAGGTCTCCAATCTGTCAGCTCCCGCTGAGGACTGGGTCGCAGGCGGTATGCCTATCACCAAGATGATGAACATCGAGAGAAGAAACGGTGAGGACAAGCCCGTTATAAGGAAGGCTCTGGTAGAGCTCGACGGAGCTCCGTTCAAGTACTTCGAGTCCAAGAGGGATGAGTGGGCTGTAAAGACCAGCTTCACCTATCCCGGTGCTATCCAGTACTACGGTCCTTCAGAGGTGTGCGATATCACCACAAAGACTCTTGCCCTTGAGCACGGCAAGATGTAAGCTCCAGGCAAAAGAAAAGCCATGAAAAACACCGCCTGACGGGTCTTCCCATCAGGCGGTTTCTTTTTTGGATCCCGCATGTTTACCAATCTGCCACGAGATGATTATAATATATGTGTTTCGGAGATATAGAGTGTAACAAAAAGGAAGAGGCATAAAAATGAAAAAAAGAAGAACCCTCATAACTGTGATCCTATGTGTGGCCATGCTCCTGACTGCATGCGGCGGAAAAAAAGCAGAAAGCGGCACGGAGCTCGTTCCCGGGATAAAAGATGAGGAAGAGAAGACCGGAGAGACTTTTAACGCAAGAGATTATCTTGAGACAGGGGCACCTGAAGGAGAGGATCCTTACAGCCCGGAGACCTTCCGGGTATCGGATGTATATATAGCTCCGGAACAGACGGGAAGCCTTGACATCAGCGGGTGCGATACGTTCACACAGATCGTGGACAAGCTGGAAAACGGCAGGGGCTATGCCAACGTCACCCTCGGCGATACGGATGTGCTCCTGGTATCATCAGGGACATACGAGAATGAGCCCGGGCAGTTCTGCGCCATAGATGCGGAGATATACTGCTACAAGGAAGGAGCACCGGCCTATCTTGCCACGGTGGAATCAGGCGGGACAGCATATCCGCTCTCTGTAAAGGATGGCGATCTCTATGTGGGTGGCAACCATTTCATGTCCACGTATCTCGTAGACGGCGGCTTCATCATCGAAACCGAAGAGGCGTACGTCGAATATAACGCGGATGGGAGCGGGACATATTATTACAAGACCTGCAACAGCCAGTTCGAGGATTATGACCAGGCGACCGCAGAAAGCCGGTTTGATGATATGTTCAGAGCTGTGGCTGATGCCGAGCCCATCTCCTTTCAGACGGTAGGCGGAGACAAGCAGACGAGTGGTGCACTTCCTGCATATGATTATCCCGGACCTGAACTCTTCTACAGCGTGCTGTACAAATATCTGACGGATAAATACGCCGGGAATTACCCCGAAGCCCAGGTAAGCATTCCCTGTCCGGTCATCGTGAAAATGGATGAGTCGGACAAGTCCGACATCAAAGTATACGGCAACTTCTGGATATTCAACTACGACCTTAACGGCAAAACTCTGGAGAACAAGTCCGGCGGATCCTATCCGGGATGCATACATGTGAAGTTGTCGGATGACGGCTATGAGGTCACTTCTTTTGACGTGGTGGAGGACGGATCCGGCTTCACCGAGAGTGCCAAGAAGATCTTTGGAAGCAACTATGATGCTTTCATGAAAGACGGTGAGGACGAAAAGCTCCGGGAGAAGACAAGAGCTCAGATCATAGCAAACTATGTGGCAGCCAACAACCTCGATATCACCGCATATCAGGACTACGGGTGGGATCCGGTGACACTCCCGAAGCAGAATATCGACACCTTCTACAGTGACCTCTGAAACGAAGTGTGAACGGGGGTAAGAGAGACCATGCTGGATCAGTTCTCGAGGACAAAACTGTTATATGGTGCGGAAGCGATGGGAAGACTGGGATCTTCCCGGGTGGCTGTATTCGGCATCGGAGGAGTGGGAGGCTACGTCGTGGAGGCTCTGGTCAGGAGCGGCATAGGTTCCCTGGATCTGATAGATGATGACAGGGTATGCCTCACGAATATCAACCGGCAGATACTGGCTACGAGAAAAACGGTCGGGAAATATAAGGTAGACGTGGCAGAAGAGAGAGTACACGATATAAACCCGGACTGTGAGGTCAGAACGTACAAAACATTCTTCCTGCCCGAGACACAGGATCAGTTTGATTTCCATGAGTACGACTATGTAGTGGATGCGATCGACACGGTCACAGGAAAGCTGGCGATAATAGAAAAGGCGAAGGCAGCGGGTGTGCCGGTCATATCCTCCATGGGAGCGGGGAATAAAATGAACGCCGCTATGTTCGAAGTGGCTGACATCTACCGTACATCAGTCTGCCCGCTGGCCAAGGTGATGCGGCATGAGTGCAGGAAGAGGGGAATAGACTCGCTCAAGGTGGTATATTCAAAGGAAAAGCCGATAAGGCCGCTGGAGGATATGTCCATCAGCTGCAGACAGCACTGTATATGCCCGCCGGGAACGGCCAGGAAATGTACCGAGAGGAGAGACATCCCGGGATCGACAGCCTTTGTCCCGTCCGTAGCAGGGTTGATCATAGCGGGGGAAGTGATCAACGATCTGGCAGGGATCCGGCTGCCATCTTGAGAACCGTATATCTTTCGGATAAAATGGTTTATCGGATGTGATCTTTTACGGGGGAAGGATTTGGAGAGGATCATCGGAACGGAAGCCATGCTTCATATTTCTTTCAGTCTGGCGGCATTTGTCTTCAGTGTGGTCCTTTATGTCCTCGTATGTATACTCGGCACGGGTCAGGTACATAAGAATCTCAAGTTCCGTACACTGACGATCACCATAGTGATCGGCAATATGATAAGCATACTGGACAATATCTTCAGGGACTCCGGTATGTTCCCTACTCCGCCGCAGATCAAGCTGGCATTGCTGCTGCTGGTCTATCTGGCGAACATCTTCCTGACATACTATATGGCTCTGTATATGGAGGGCTTCTTCGACGGCTTCAGGCTGCAGAAGGTCTTCTTCGTGGTGAACACTTTCATGATACTTTCCAGCATAGCCTTCACGGTGGCGGCCTATCTCAGACAGATCATCCTCTATGACGGCGAAGCTATGGTGGATATGATGCCGATCCAGATCAGGGTCGTATTGGGGTATGTATACGAGCTCTACTATCTGCTCTATGTAGTGACTCTCTTCATCATTCTGGGAGTAAGACTCAGCAGGCGTGCCAGGTGGACATCCATCTCAGCCTTTGCTGTCGTCATAGGAAGTGTATTGTTTGAGCTGCTCAATACCTTCGGGATAACCAGCGGTATACTGTTCAACTACTTCGGTGCAGTGATAGGCCTGTATATCTTCTACATAGGTGTGGAGACGCCGGACTATCAGAACCTGCTGCGCTCAATGTCGGATCTGGAGGAAGCAAGGAAGAGCGCAGATCAGGCGAATCAGGCCAAGTCAGATTTCCTTGCCAATATGTCCCATGAGATACGTACTCCTATAAACACTGTCCTGGGTATGAACGAGATGATCCTCAGGGAGTCGGAAGATGACAGCATCCTCACCTACTCCGAGAACATCAAAAGCGCAGGCAACACCCTGCTGGGGCTGATCAACGATATCCTGGACTTCTCGAAGATAGGTGCGGGAAAGATAGACATCATCCCTGCAGAATACGATCTAAGGGAACTGATCCGCAGTCTCGTGAACATGATATCCATACGTGCAGAGGAAAAGGGGCTGTTGCTGAAGCCGGACTTCGACTGCGACACTCCACGCTGGCTGTACGGAGACGAGATCCGCATCAAGCAGATCATCACGAACATCCTCACGAATGCAGTCAAATACACGGAAAAGGGGAGCGTTTCTTTCAGGATAGGATATGAAAGATGCGGATCCGACCCTGACTGCATCCTGCTGAAGGTAGCTGTATCGGACACGGGTATAGGGATAAAGCCCGAGGATGTCTCAAGGCTGTTCTCGGAGTTCGAGCGCATCGAGGAGAAGCGCAACCGTAACATAGAAGGTACCGGTCTGGGAATGAGCATCACGAGGAGTCTGCTGGGGCTGATGGGATCCACGCTGGAGGTGGAGAGTACCTATGGTGAGGGCTCTACATTCTCCTTCAAACTGAAGCAGAAAGTAATGAAAGAGGGCAAGCTCGGAGGATGTGAACCGAATGCGCCCGTGGACAGATCGGTGAGGAAGAAATATCATGCCAGGTTCACAGCCCCCGATGCCAGGATACTGGTGGTGGACGATAATAAGATGAACCTCATGGTGATAAAGAACCTCATCAAGCAGACTCAGGTAAAGGTGGACACGGCTGAGAGCGGAGCCGAAGGTATCCGTCTTGCGGGGGAGAATAAATACGATATCCTTTTCCTGGATCATATGATGCCGGAAAAGGACGGCATAGAAACACTGCATGAACTGAGAAGCAATGAGACCGGACCGAACATAGACACTCCGGCGATCTGTCTCACGGCAAATGCCAGTCTCGGGGCACGTGAGAAGTACCGGTCAAAGGGATTCGATGATTATCTCTCCAAGCCGATCAACTCCGAGGTGCTGGAAGCGATGCTGGCAGACTATCTGCCCAAGGAGAAGCTGGGTGAGCCTGATACAGCTACGGACAGCAGTGCAGGCAGAGGTGCCGGAGCATCCAGAGACAGACTGTCGGTGCTGGAGGACTATGAGATCGATGTAGAGCAGGGGATAGAAAGAAGCAAGGGAGTAGAGCCCTATATCACGCTTCTCAGAGTGTTCTACGAGTGTATTGACGAGGTGTCGGGTGAGCTGGACAGATACCGGAAGGGCGGGGAGCTGGGTGAATATACCATACGCATCCACTCGCTGAAGAGCTCCGCCAGGATCATCGGTGCCGAAGACCTCGGAGAAAGAGCCCGGAGACTGGAGGACGCCGCCAAAAACGCTGATGCAGCCTATATCGACTGCCATCATGATGACTTCATCAGGGATTACAGACGCCTGAAGCGTCCGCTGTCTGCATTGCTCACGGAGGGAAAGAGGAGCAGCGGCAGGCCGGAGGCAGATGAAAGCCTCATGGCTGTCACATATGAAGCGATAAAGACCGCGGCAGAGGAAATGGATCTGTCGGAACTGGATGAGATCTTCGCGAAGATGAAAGGATACGAGATACCCGAAGCCGAGCGTGAGCGATGGGGCAGAGTCTCTGCCGCATATGACAGGTTCGAGTATGATGATATAACTGCCTGTCTCGGATCGTAAGACTGTATCTGTTCCTGAATGATAAGTAAAGCAATATATCTCAAGAAGGAGGAAATGAAAGATGATCTATGATTACGAAGTGACCACAGGCAACGGAGAGAAGCTGAGCCTCAGTGAGTACAAGGGAAAGGTGATACTGATAGTCAATACTGCGACCGGGTGCGGCTTCACACCCCAGTATGAGCCCATAGAGCAGCTCTACAAAGACTACCACGACAAGGGGCTGGAGATACTGGATATACCCTGCAACCAGTTCGGCGGACAGGCTCCGGGTACGGATGAGGAAATCCATGAGTTCTGCACACTGCACTACAACACAACCTTCCCTCAGATGAAGAAGTCGGACGTGAACGGAGAGAATGAACTTCCGCTCTACACCTACCTGAAGTCGGAGAAAGGCTTCGAGGGCTTCGATGCACATGAGCTGAAGGGGCTGCTGGAGGATATGTTCTCCAAGGCGGATCCGGAGTGGGACAAGAAGCCCGATATCAAATGGAACTTTACCAAGTTCGTGATCGACCGCAAGGGAAATGTGGTGGCACGCTTCGAGCCCACGGCAGATATGAAGAAGGTGGAAGCCTGCATAGAGAAACTGCTATAATGGCAATGCGATAAGGAGGATGAAAAGATGCAGAGAGTAGTTGATTTTTTGAAAGAAGCAGAGACATACTATCTTGCGACGGTGGACGGTGACCAGCCAAGAGTCAGGCCCTTCGGCACAGTGAATGTATTCGAGGGAAAGCTCTATATACAGACCGGCAAGGTGAAGGATGTGTCGAAGCAGATCCATGCCAATCCCAAGGTGGAGATATGTGCATTTAAGAACGGTGAATGGCTGAGGGTAGCCGGCAGGCTTGTGGAGGATGACAGGCGCGAGGCAAGGCAGTCCATGCTGGACGCATATCCTTCGCTGCAGGCAATGTATTCGGCGGACGACGGCAATACGGAGGTGTTCTATCTGGAGGGCGCCACAGCCACATTCAGCTCATTTACGCATGAGCCGGAGACGGTCACATTCTGACCGGAAAGCAGATCAGACAGTAACAATACAGGAGGCGAAAAATGAAGGCAGGAATATTGGGATACGGTAATCTCGGCAGGGGAGTAGAGGCTGCCATAGCAAGGACAGATGATATCGAGCTGACAGCCGTATACACACGCAGGGATCCGTCCTCTCTGTCCATAGCGACAAAGACCGCCCGGGTAAAGAGTGCGGCAGAGCTGGAAGGCGGAAAAGAAGATATCGATGTGCTGATAATATGCGGAGGAAGTGCCACGGATCTTCCCGAGATGACACCCAGATACGCACAGTGGTACAACGTGGTGGATTCCTTCGATACGCATGCGAATATCCCGGTACATTTCGGCAAGGTGGATGATGCGGCGAAAAAGGGAAGCAAGGTGGGACTGATCTCCTGCGGATGGGATCCCGGTATGTTCTCCCTCAATCGTCTCTATGCGACTGCAATACTTCCCGGCGGACACGACTACACCTTCTGGGGCAGAGGCGTGAGCCAGGGACACTCAGATGCGATACGCAGGATCGACGGCGTGAAGGATGCCAGGCAGTATACGATCCCGGTGGAGGCTGCGGTCGAGAGTGTGAGGCGCGGAGAGGATCCCGTACTCACTACCAGGGAAAAGCATACGAGAGAGTGCTTCGTGGTGGCAGAGGATGGTGCCGACAGGGCGAAGATCGAGGAAGAGATCAAGACCATGCCCAATTATTTCGCGGATTATGATACTACGGTGCATTTCATCACCGAGGAAGAGATGAAGCGTGATCACAGCGGACTGCCTCACGGTGGATCCGTGATATACAGCGGAGAGACAGGGACCGAGGGCAACAAGCATGTGATAGAGTACAGTCTGAAGCTGGACTCAAACCCGGAGTTTACCGGAGCGGTGCTCACGGCCTATGCGCGTGCCATCGTGCGTCTGAACGGTGAGGGCGTGTCCGGAGCGAAGACGGTATTCGATATTGCCCCTGCATATCTGTCGCCTGTATCAGGGGATGAGCTGAGAGCACATTATCTGTGATCTACCCGACCGGTCCTGTCCGGCGTCACATCTGATGGCGCACTACCTTGTATTCGTCGTTGTCATGGTAAAACGGACAGGACTGCCCGGTGGGTGAGTTCATGAGCCGGGCGTAGTCATCTTCGTCCATATCTGCTTCGCAGAAGTAGTCTTCGTATTCTTCGTCGTATGCGTAATATACGCAGGTGTCGCACTGGTCCATTTTTCTGTTCTCCATATATTATAGGTGCGGTGCAGTGGATATGATCTTTGCTCGTGGGTATCTCGCTTCTATGTCAGTAACAAAGTGCATATCATATGTTGGCAAGGCACGGGGCCGGAGTTATTCGCATCCGTGCTCAGTAACTCCTCTCGGGTACATCCATGTACCCTCGCCCCTGACATCGAGCACTTTGAACTGACATAACGAAGCTCGACAGTACTTCGCAAAGATCATATCCGCTGCACCTGCGCTGTGAAATTATATACTGCGGTGCAGTTTATATGTTCTTTGCTCGTGGGTACGTCGCAAAGATCATATCTGCTGCACCTGCGCTGGGTGTGATATCATTATACAGTACGGTGGAAGGGGAAGTAAGTATATAGAGGGATCATCATGGATATAAATCTGCAGGAAAAATATGGGAAACTGAAAGAATATCTGGCATCGCTGGGAAGTGTGGCGGTGGCTTTCTCCGGAGGTGTGGACTCCACGTTCCTGCTGTATGCGGCACGGGAGGCGCTGAAAGATGAGGTGATAGCGGTCACTGCTGCCTCCTGCTCTTTCCCGGAAAGGGAGCGGAAAGAGGCGGAGGAATACTGTGAGAAGCTGGGAGTGAGACATTTTGTCGTAAGATCGGAGGAGCTGCAGATAGAAGGCTTCGCGCAGAACCCGGTAAACCGCTGTTACCTTTGCAAGCATGAGCTCTTCGGAAAGATCCGGGACCTCGCGGCAAAGCAGGGAGTGAAAGAGATCGCGGAGGGGTCCAATCTGGACGACAACGGAGACTACAGACCCGGGCTGAAGGCGGTAGAGGAGCTGGGGGTGAAGAGCCCGTTGAGACATATCGGATTCTCCAAGCGGGAGATCAGAGAACTCTCGAAGGAGCTGAAGCTTCCGACGTGGGACAAGCAGTCTTTCGCCTGCCTCGCAAGCAGGTTCCCCTACGGCGAGACCATAAATGAAGAGAAGCTGCAGATGGTGGACAGGGCGGAGCAGCTGCTGCTGGACATGGGATTCACCCAGCTGCGTGTGAGGATACACGGGGACATGGCCAGGATAGAGCTGATGCCGGAGGAGTTCGGAAGGTTCATGGAGGAGAGTACTAGACGCACTGTATACGAGAGCTTCAGGGAGTATGGATTCACGTATACGGCTCTGGATATCGTGGGATACAGAACAGGCAGTATGAACGAGGCTCTGAGTGATGAAGAAAAATCAGGCAACTGAAAGTATAAATTGGACGAATCCTGTAAAGTATGGCATACTGTTGAAGTGATGCTACATCACGTCAACGAGACATCATTACAAGGAGAGTGAAAATGGCAACAAAGAAGACACCGGCTACCAAGGCAGCAGCAAAGAAGACCAGCACGGCAAAGAAGACCAGCACGGCAAAGAAAGCTCCTGCGAAGAAGGCAGCAACACCGGCTAAAGCAGGTGTAAAGAAGAGCGCGGCAAAGAAAGCTACGGTAGCTAAGAAGGCTGTCGCAGCAAAGAAAGCTGTCGTTGCAAAGAAGGCAACCGCAGCGAAGAAGACTGTAAAGGCTTCTGCTGCATCGGCAAGGAAGATCGCAAAGCAGAAGGAGCAGATCGCAGAGCTGAAGGCTCAGGTGAAGGCTCTTGAGAGAAAGCTCGCCAAGATAAAGACTATAGCCGAGTGATATAGATCTGATCGTGACAGAAAAACAGCGGCCGGAACCGTGCCGCTGTTTTTTGGACGAAAAGGCGGAGACAGGTATGGGAGGGAAATATGCAGAGTACCATCCAGGCATGCACCAGATGCAGGAGATTATTTAATTACGTAGGCGGAGACAAGGTGTGTCCGGCTTGCAAGGAAGAGGTAGAAAAGGAATTCCAGAACGTAAAGGAATATATCCGCGACCACAAGGGATGCAATATCGTCGAAGTGGCAGAGTTCTGTGAGGTGTCTGAAAAGCAGATAAAGGAATGGGTGCGTCAGGAGAGGCTGATCCTGACAGAGCCGCTGGGAGATATCGTGTGTGAGAAATGCGGGGTGCCCATACTGAGCGGAAGGTACTGCGACAAGTGCCGTGCCGAGATGGTGGGAGAGCTGAACGCGTCGATCCACAAGGAGGCACCGAAGCCGGTGGAGAAGAAGGAAAGCACGGATCACAAGGACAGGATGAGATTCCTGAAATAGGGAGCCGGTGTATAATACAAAACAGATGATAAAGATGCATGAGGTAACAAGATACGGCAGCCCCGGTTCAATATGTACCGGGGTTGTATCACGCAGGAGGTCTAAGATGAAAAAGAAACTGATGGCAGCGGCCCTGACCGTGACGATGGTACTGACGGGACTGGCAGGATCGAAGAGCGCGCAGGCGGCGGCCGCCGTGAAGCGCAACACAAGATTCACCACGGTGGCCGAGATGCAGTCGAAGCTGAAGACGAAGGACCGCACGACCTGGTCGCCGGTATATCTGACGGAGGTGGAGAACACATACTGGACCTTCGCCAACCAGAACGCATTGGGTGGCACGCAGATCACCGTGGATATGGCAAAGAACTGCTATCGCAATCTGGAGATGCTCCTGGACAACGGATATACCATGGACTACAACACCCTTTCAGCATACTGTGCCGAGTATCTCGCGAAGAAGAACGGACAGCCGGATGCCTTCTACAACGTGCTGAGCGGATGCCTGGGCAATCCTTACCTGCTGAACAGGCCGGCGGCAGCGGTGACAGCCACGACATACAACGGCAGGGACTATTCGAAGGTATTCGATGCGACATATTACCTGACCCACTATCCCGATGTGGCGTCTTCCATAGGAAACAATCCGCCCGAGCTCCTGAGACACTTCGTCGAGGTGGGCGTGACAGAGGGCAGAGCAGGAAACGCAGCTTTCAATGTGGCGGCATATGCGGCTGCGACGGATGCGGGAGTGATGGCAAATGCGATGCAGTCGGCAGCCTACAGGACACTGGGAGCGGGAGCAGCGGCTCCGGTGGGAAAATACAGCTACTCCAATGCAAACTATGTAGGACAATATCTTGGACACTATGTGGTGTCGGCAGCGGCAGACGCTGCGAAGACACAGACGGCAGCTGCAGGAGGGGGCATAGATCCCTCTCAGATCACAGATATAGACACACAGGGACCGGATGGTGCAGAGGACAACTCTCCGGCTGTGCCCAAGCAGGTGGTAGGCACATATACCGCCACCAACACGAGAAGCGTATATACCAATGAGCCCGTGAGCTCCGCTCAGGCAAACACCAGACCCATAGCCGTGATGATGCCTACCGACAGGGCAGCGCAGCCCTCGTACGGCATCGGCAAGGCGGATATCCTCTATGAGATCATGGAGGAGGGCGGCATATCGAGACAGATGGCCATCATACCGAACTGGCAGGGAATGAGCAGGATAGGTAATCTGAGAAGCTGCAGACTCTACTATATATATGCGGCAAAGGAGTGGGATCCCATCCTCATCCACTTCGGAGGAGTGGCCTATATGAAGGGTGTCATCAACGGAGCTGATATGAACAATCTCTCCGGCACCTATGAATACGGAGTGGGAGGCAAGGCTCCGGGTGCAGGATATTTCTTCAGAACGAGTGACAGGAGTGCGCCCCACAACGCATATATCTCGGCTTCGGGCATACAGAAGGCTGCCATGCAGCAGGGCTACTCCCTAAACCTCAGGGCAGGCTACTACAACCCCACACACTTCAAGTTCGCCTCGGGAGTCAACGACCTGTCACAGTACACCGGTGCCGTGAACGCCTCTACGGTGGATCTGTCGGAAGTGTTCCCCTACAGCAAGTCGCGTCTTGTGTACAACGCAGGTGACGGCAAGTATTACAAGTCCATACACGGCGGTCCTCAGAAGGATGCCATCACGGGACAGCAGATCTCCTTCGCCAACGTGATAGTACAGAACACCAAGTGCAAGACTCTGGATAAGAAGGGGTATCTCGGCTTCGCCATGATAGACGGCGAAGAGGACGGCTACTACTTCACAAAGGGCAAGGGCATACACATACACTGGAGAAAGGCCGGCGACTATACTCCGACCAGATACTTTGACGATATGGGCAACGAGATACAGCTGAATACCGGAAAGACATACATCGCAGTGGCTCAGAAGGGCAAGCAGGTCAGATTCCAGTGACGAGGAAGACGCACTATATCAACCTGTCCGAAGAGACGGCAGAGAGGATAGAGCGGGACAGGGCGGAGCATGCGGTCAATTCGTATGCCTGCCGGGATGAGGACATCCTGAGAAGAGACCCGGGACACGACAGGGCCAACCTGCAGCGGCCTGCCTTCGTCAGGGATATAGAGAAGATAATGAACGTACCCTTCTACAACAGGTACTCCGACAAGACTCAGGTCTTCTCCCTCGTACGCAACGACGATATCTCAAGACGGGCCCTGCACGTGCAGTTCGTCTCGAGGATAGCTCGCAATATAGGCAGGCTGCTGAACCTGAATCTGGATCTGATAGAAGCCATAGCGCTGGGACACGATATAGGGCACACACCCTTCGGCCATGCGGGAGAGAGGACACTGTCCGCCATCTACCATGCCCATACAGGCAGATACTTCAACCACAACGTGCACTCCGTCAGAGTGCTGGACGATATCTGCTGTCAGAATCTGTCCCTGCAGACCCTGGACGGCATCATCTGCCACAACGGCGAGATGGAGATGAAGGAATACAGGCCCAGGGCCGACAGGCTCACCTTCCCGGAGTTCGATGCCATGAAGGAGGAGTGCTACACGGACCCTTCGGCGGTGAAGAGGCTGATCCCCTGCACTCTGGAGGGGTGCGTGGTCAGAGTCTCGGATATCATCGCTTATATTGGAAAGGACAGGCAGGATGCCGAGAAGTTGAAGCTCTTCAGCCAGACTCCCAGCTATTCCCAGGAAAAGATAGGCACCACCAATGCGGAGATCATAAACAACATGATCGTCAACATCGTGGAGAACTCATACGGCAAGCCTTATCTTCGTATGGATGACGACTATTTCGAGGAGTTCACGTCTGCAAAGAAAGAGAACTATTCTCTGATATACGGAAATGAAAAGACCGAGGAGACCTTCAGGAGGGAGATAGAGCCCATGTTCGAGGAACTCTACGAGGCTCTGCTCGAACAGGCGAAGAGGAAGGATCCGGACTCCGTGCTCATGAGACATCATGTGAGCTATGTGGAGAGCGTGACCAGATACGTGAAGGTGGATCACAGGGAATACCGGACATACGGACCGGAGGAGATGGCGGCGGACTATATCGCCAGCATGACGGATGATTATTTCATAGATCTCTACTCTCATCTCTTCCCGGAGTCGGGACACAGGGTGAATTATCTGGGATATTTTGACTGAATCCCGGGATTGTATTTAAATAAAAACAAAAAATATTCAAAATCCGGGGTAAGGAATTTAAACCCTCTGCCGATATATAGTGTAGCAAACGGATTTTGCACTATCTATCATGGAAGAAAGGAGGAGACTTCGATGCGTATAGATGCACTAACCAACTTACAACAGGTCTACGGAGTAGGCAAACCCAAGAAAGCAGTTAAGACCGGCAAGGTACAGAGCGGCCGGGACGCTGTGGAGATCTCCAGCATAGGAAAGGACATCCAGACAGTGAAAGCAGCAGTGAAAGCAGCTCCCGATGTAAGGGCAAACAAAGTAGCTGATATCAAGAAGCAGATCGAGGCAGGTACATACAATGTATCGGGCGAGAGCTTCGCGGATAAGCTTCTGGCTAAATACAACGAGGCAGCAGGCCTTTCATAAAAGATCGGAGTAGTGTGACGTGGCAAGCCTTGTCGAAGTGCTTATCGATACTCTGAATAAAGAGGAAAGTGAATACGTCACATTACTCGGTCTGTCAACGAAAAAAACCCCTGTCATAGTGGCGGGGAAAGTAGAAGAACTTCAAAAGATCACGGATGAGGAACAGGCGGTGGTCGACAGGCTCGTGTCGCTCGATGCGAAGAGAGCAGAGGCCATGAAGGACATCGCTGAAGTCATGAACAGGGACGTTACGACTTTGAAGCTTTCTGATCTGATAGAGATGCTTGAAAAAAGGCCGGAAGAGCGCGATATACTGGCGGATCTTCACGACCGGCTCAAAGCCACGGTGAGCGAGTTGAGGATGATCAACGATCAGAACCGCGAGCTCATCAGACAGTCACTGGATATAGTGGACTTCAACCTGAATCTGATCAAATCTCAAAGATCCGCGCCCGAGACAGGCAATTACAACAAGTCTGCGGATATCGCAGGATCACATCTGGGAGGACCGACCGGCGGCTTTGACGCAAAACAGTAACTGAAACGGTTTTTGCGAGGAGAACAAAATGTCGCTATTCTCAGGTCTGTACGTAGGAGCCTCGGGGCTCGTCACAAACCAGAACGCACTGAATACAACAGCACATAATCTTTCCAACATCGGCACGACGGGCTATACGCGTCAGCAAGTCATCCAGGCCAACAAGAACTATGACACCATAGGTCTGGCTGCGGTATCACCCAAGCAGGTAGGACTTGGCGTGCAGTACGCCGATGTCCGTGCAGTGCGCGACTATTTCCTTGACAAGGCATATCGCCTCGAGTCCGGAAGATCCGAATACTATACCACACATTATAATGCGGTCACAGAGATGGAGACTCTCTTCGGAGAGCTTCAGGGCGTGGCTTTCCAGGACTCCCTTGCAGAGCTTACGAGAGCGGTGGAGGAGCTGAAGAAGAACCCTTCGGATGCCACCAACCAGGGCCTGCTGGTGAGCAAGGCTTCCACCTTCCTCGAGAGGGCACAGGCGGTGTATACCGGTATCTCGGAATATCAGGACAATGTCAATGAGCAGGTAAAGGGACAGATAGACAAGATAAACGACTACGGCAAGAAGATCTGGGCGCTCAACCAGGATATCATAGCCATAGAGACCGGCGGCATAGAGCGTGCCAACGACCTGAGAGACACAAGGGACAAGCTGCTGGATGAGCTGGCCTGCCTTGGCAAGATAGCCTATGACGAGGACATACACGGTGTCGTCACCATACAGTTCGAAGGTGTGGACTTCGTCACCAAGGACTACGTCAACGAGATGGGCTATATTCGTGGATACGAGTACAATAAGCTCTTTGCCGAGGATATCGCAAAGGGACTCAGGGGAGAGGTGGACGACAGCTTCTATGTGCCCAGCTGGCCGATGCTCAAGAACCAGGAGGTCTTCTCGGTAAGCGAGGATATCAATTCCGACAAGAATACCGACATAGGGTCGCTCAAGGCACTCTACAACGCAAGAGGAAACAGGAGAGCAACCTACAGGGATCTGTATCCGGTGGGAGAGACCTATCCCGAATATCCGGATGTGAATAATGCAGTAGTCATAGAGGGAAAGGAATATGAAGCTGTAAAGGATCCTATCACCGGACACTACAACAATATCGTTGCGGACGGAGGACATACTTATACGGTATCGGATGACGGCGTGGTCACAAGCGTGGATACGGGCAAGGTGTACGGTACACTGGGCATCAACAGCAGGGACAGCAAGATCTTCTACGAAGCCAAAACACAGAGGTCAGCCATCATGAATGTCATGGCGGAATTTGACAATCTGATCCACGGCATAGTCACAGGCATGAACAAGATACTCTCGTCTGACGGCACTCCGGAGGGAACAGATGAGGATGTGCTCCTCTTCAAGAGGATAGCCGTACCCAGCGCAGGCATAGATGTGAGCCACACGGACGGATGGGTCACGGACAATCTGATGATCAACCCTCTGGCTCAGCAGGTGCCGGCACTGGTAAACAAGGGGTTCCTCATGAGCGACAAGTCGGTGGACCAGTATAAGGCGGATGCACTGGTGGATCTCTTTGGCAACACCTTCTCGAGACTGAGCCCGGATACCAATACGCAGCTCACCTTCGCAGGATACTATATAGCGCTCACAAGTGAGAATGCCACCAACGGCAGGGTATATTATTCGGTATCCACCAATCAGGAGGCTATGAGGACCTCTCTCGACAATCAGAGACAGGAGGTCGTGGGAGTGTCGGACAGCGACGAGCTCACCCATATGATCAGATATCAGAATGCGTACAATGCATCGTCGAGATATATCAATACGATAAACTCCATGCTCGACACACTTATCAACGCGATGACTTAAGCCGGGTGTGGCGTAAAGTCTGAATTAAGCCGATATATCGTTTGGAGCCCTGCGGGGATCTGCAGGGGATACGAAAGGAGCATATATGCCTTCACAGTTTTTTGGATTAATGATCGGGTACTCGGGACTCACCGCAGCCCAGGCTTCCTCCAATACCACCGCAAACAACATAGCGAATATCAATACAAAGGGCTACAGCCGCCAGGAGCTCCATCAGGAGGCGGCAGCGGCACTGAGGACCTATACACGCTACGGTATGGCAGGATCGGGCGTGGATGCCAAGAGCATAGATCAGATCAGGGATCAGTATATCGATATGAAGTGGAGGATCAATCAGACCACTCTCGGCGAATACTCCCGCAAGAATTCATATATGGGTGAGATAGAGAACTACTTTACCGATACCACCATAGTGCCCGGCTTCAACTCCGTGTACGTGGAGGACTTCTATAACGCCCTCTCCAAGCTGGAGGATGATCCCGGCAGCACTACCACCCGCCAGTCTTTCATAGGTGCGGCTTCGAGCGTGGTGGAGTATTTCCAGACCATGTCCACGGATCTCTCCAAGACTCAGGAGAACGTCAATATGGAGATCAAGGATGTGGTGGACAAGATTAACTCCATAGCCGCTCAGGTGGCCTCCATCAACAAGCAGATAAACGTCATAGAGATCAGAGGCGTGGTGGCCAACGAGCTGAGAGACCAGAGGAACAACCTGATAGATGAGCTCTCGTCTTACGTGGATGTGGAGGTGAAGGAGCAGGAAGTATACAACTACGCCGACCCCGACAACCCCACCGGAGCCAAGAACTACTATGTGACCATCGGCGGAGCCTACACCCTGGTGGACAGTTATGAGTACGAGGAACTGGAGTGCAGGGCCAGAGTGGAGAAGCTGAACCAGTCCGATATAGACGGACTCTACGATATCTATTTCAAAAGGACGAATACGAAGTTCGCCCCTCTCTCGGAGGTGCTCTCGGGACAGCTGAAGGGACTCCTTGAGCTGAGGGACGGAAACAACAAGGAATTCTTCGACAGCAAGCTGAAGGCGGATACGGCTGCGGGAGCTACTTCGATAAAAGTAGTGGTGCCCATAGACAGCAAGCTGACGGATCTCAATAAATGTGCCCTTCCCGACAGCGGCGTCATCAATGTCAGCGGATTTGATTATCTGTATGACACTTGGTCGTATACAGAGAACACTGACGGGTCGGGGACCTATACCTTCAACAATCTCAGATACAAGGATGTCAACGGGGAGTATCAGAACGGTCTGCTGGAGGGTATGCCAGCGGATGTGACCGTGAGAGTGGGACAGAGCATCGACTACATGGGTATCCCCTATTATCAGTCACAGATGAACGAATGGGTGAGACAGTTCGCTGCAGCCTTTAACAATATAGAGAGCAAGGGCTATGACCTTAAGGGCAACTACATGGGGGACACCTGCTTCTTCCGTCTGCTGGATCCCGAGGGTGAGCAGCATGAGCTGATGCAGCTGAAGGATCAGAGGATAAAGGACGGTACAGAGACGATAGGCACGGGGGTCACGAGCCAGAACTACTATACATACAACAGCCTCACGGCCAGTAACATGGTGATCAATCTGGATATCCTGCAGGATCCCTCCAACATGGCAACCACCTACAACAAGGAGGCGTCCTCATCGGTGGACGCGGCAGATCTGGTGAAGGACCTTTCTTCACTTAAGACCGACAAGGACAGGATATCCTTCAGAGGCTGCTCCAGTGCAGAGTTCCTGCAGGCACTTCTGTCAGACATAGCCCTGAACAAACAGAGCGCCAAGACCTTCGAGACCAACTTCACCGTCATAGGGCAGGTGCTGGAGAACCAGCGTCTCTCGGTGTCCGGGGTGGATACGGATGAAGAGGCACTGAATCTCGTGAAGTTCCAGCACGCATATGAGCTTTCGGCCAAGGTGATACAGACCATGACCGAGATGTATGACAGACTGATACTGAACACAGGCGTATAAGATAAAGCGATAAAAGAGGAGAACAGAGCATGCGTATAACGAACAAGATGATGTCCAACAACTCCATGTCAAATATCAACACCAACAAGGAATATCTGGATCATCTGAACAATCAGATGGCAACGGAAAAAAAGATAACCAGGCCGTCTGACGATCCCATTATAGCCATCAGGGCTCTGAGGCTGCGCAGCAATCTCTCCGAGATCGGCCAGTACTACGGCTCCAATGTGCCGGATGCGCAGGCCTGGGTGATGGTGACACAGAGTGCCATAGAGTCTACAAAAGGCATGATCTCCAGCATGAAGGCTCTGTGCGACCAGGGCGCCAACGGTACCAATACCGTATCCGAGAGACAGAACATCTATCAGGAGCTGCAGGGTCTGCAGAAGCAGATATATGCCAACGGAAACGCGACTGATGCGGGGAGGACCGTATTCACGGGATACCGCACGGGTGAGAAGCTGACCTTTACCGAGGATACATCTGCAGACTACCGCGGGATCTGGGACAGCTTTAACGCGGCCGATGTGAAGATCAACACATATCTCGAGGGCGGTATCACACTGGATGATATCAACGGCTTGAATCCGAGCAACAAGAATGAGATCGCCGTAAACGAGGACAGGGTCAACCGTATACGTCTGTCCTATGACAATATAAACACGAAGGTAAAGGAGACTCCCTACGGAATAAACGGGGATCAGATAGGAAGTATTTCCGGATGGGGAGTCAGCAAAGACTGGACTGATTACGTTGAGGGAGGCAGGCTCACTGCGGCCGGAGAAGGTAGTATTGGTGAATTAACTATTGGGGAACAAAAGATCAGTCTCAGGCTGGATCCAAAGTGCAATAAGGCTCTTGACTGGAATCCGGACCCGGCAGTAGACCCGCCCTACATTGAGATGAGCCTGGATATAGAAACCGGCAAAGTATATGCGACCAGGGAATACCCAAAGACCACGCTGGTATACCGTAACGCACTGGAGCAGCCCGCCTCTATAGATCCTGCCAAGGTCACGACCGATCCCGTCGACGGACTGCAGAGCTTTGAAATAAAATATGACGGTATAACGTACAAGATTAAGAAAGACGCTCAAGGTCGATTTGTGGGAGAAGATACAGGCAACTCGTCCAAAGAGATCATGGTCACCCAGAATAACGACAAGTCCTTTACGATCTCTGTAGGGGATCAGAATTCTTACAGAGCCAGCACAAATTTTAACGTATTTAATGTGAGTGCCAACGGACGTACGGTCACATCATATTATGCGGAGCATGAGCTTGATGTAGAGATCACCACATCGGATGCAACAGTCAATGCGGGGAAGACTGCATATCAGTACCTGGCGCTTGCTCCGGACAATACAAATACAGATACGACAGCTGCAAACAAGATATATCTTCTCGCCGATACCGGAGAGCTGGTCTTCGGGAGCAGTGTGGCTCAGACACTGGGGGGCCTGAAGGATATCCCGGGGGTGGATACGATCTCCGTAAAGTACGACAAGAGCAGTTTCAGTGAGGGTGACCTGCGGCCGGAGCACTACTTCGACTGCAAACAGGTGGATGACGAGCACATCGCGTTGCCCATATACGCTATGAATTATGATGACCACAGCCAGGATATCAACTATACCGTGGGCACCAACCAGAGCATAAAGATAAATACCGATGCCGAGGAGGTCTTCGACACCCAGATAGTGCGGACGATAGACGATGTGCTGACGGCGATCGACACCTACAACCAGGCTGAAGACAAGGTGAACAGACTGACGAAGATGCGGGAGACGCCGGAGAGCTATACGGATGCACAGATGGCGCAGATCGATCTGATGTACGATGCGGCATCCAAGGAACTGGATCTCGCCAAGAACAAGCTCCAGTCCACCTATGAGAGAGCTATCAGCGAGTGCGGGCAGTACTTCGATCAGGCGAACCTCGCAGAGACTGCCTGCGGTACAGTGGAGAGCAGGCTGGAGCTCATATCCAACCGACTGTCGGAGGAGAAGACGACGGTGACGACCCTGGCATCGGACAACGAGAACGTGGATCTGACGAACATAGCGGTGGAGGTGAGCGAAGCGAACCTCGTCTACAACGCGGCACTCATGGCCACGGGGCGTATATCCCAGCAGACGCTGGTAGACTATATATAAAACAGATGTCTTGTGATATAATCAGAAGGTATCATTAAAACATATATGTATGGAGGTACACATGAAGGTAAACACTAAGTTATTCGGCGAGATAGAGATCGATGAGGACAAGATCCTGACATTCGATGCCGGCATCGTAGGCTTTCCGGATCTCACCAGATTCGCACTGATGCATGATGAATCAGATACCGAGGATGGCGGCAACGGCCTGTCTTTTTTGGTGTCGCTCGATGAGCCTGCTTTCGCCATGCCCGTCATCAATCCTCTCATCGTCAAGGATGACTACAATCCTACGGTGGAGGACGACTACCTCATCCCTCTGGGGGAGCTGAAGGAGGACGACATGCTGGTGCTGGTGACCGTGACTGTCCCTCACGATATCAGCAAGATGACGGTGAACCTCATGGCACCTTTCATTATAAATGCAGCCACCTGCAAGGCAGTACAGGTGATATTGGACGAGGATGATGCATATCCGGTGAAGTATCCCATCTATGAGATACTCGCGAGAGCGAAGGAAGAAGCTGAAGGAAAGGGGGGCAAGTAATGCTTACTCTCTCCAGGAAGAAGAATGAGTCGCTGATAGTGAACAACAACATAGAGGTCACTATCCTCGACATAAAGGGCGATCAGGTGAAGATAGGCATATCGGCGCCCAAGGAAATACCTATCTACAGGAAAGAAATATACATGCAGATACAGGATGCCAACAAGAACGCCACATCCGTGGAGGGTCTGGCAGGGCTCAAGGATCTGCTGAAATAAGGATGATCATCGTACTTTTTCCCCGGAGAGCGCTCTCCGGGGAAAATATTTTTAAAAAATGCTAATGTTTTTATAAATTCGGCCGATAAAACATATAGACGTATCTGCGTAGGCGGGTATATTTGGTCGCACATCAGTTGGACAAGGAGGTAAAACTGTCATGTCAATAGAACCTATCAGTACCGGCATGAGCTATCAGGCCATGAATAACACACCGGTATCGAGGCCTGTGGAGCAGGTCGCTTCGGAGTCAGCCGAGAAGGAGATGATATCCGAGCAGGCCGTAGCTGCAGAGCCGAAGATACAGGAGACACAGGGGGCTGCCGAAGAAGGAGCTAACGGCGGATCTCAGAACAATGCATCAGGCGAGCAGCAGAGACAGAACACCGAGATACAGAATGAGAAGGTGAAGAAGGCTGTCGAGGAGCTCAACAAGAAGATGGTGGATCATTCCGAAGCGGTATTCGGAATACATGAGAAGACCAACAGGGTCACCATCAAGATAGTAGATAAGGAATCCAAGAAGGTCATAAAGGAGCTTCCGCCCGAGAAGACTCTGGATATGATCGCCAAGGTATGGGAGATGGCGGGCATACTCGTGGACGAGAAGAAGTAAGAAGACGAAGAACGAACGGAGGAACAGGCCATGTCGAACAGAATGAGAATGTCCGGTATCAATTCCGGAATGGATACACAGTCCATAGTGGAGCAGCTCGTACAGGCAAAGAGCACCAAGAAAGAAAAGATAAAGAAGAACCAGACCAAGCTGGAGTGGAAGCAGGATGCGTGGAAGACTCTGAATTCCAAGCTTTACAGTCTGTACAGCGAGCAGTTCGGCACCCTGAAGATGCAGGGCTCTTTCAAGACGAAGAAAGCAAGCATCGTGGACAGCTCCATAGCCTCCGTCACCGCGGACGGTGCGGCGGTCAACGGCACCCAGACACTGGCAGTGAAGCAGCTGGCAAAGACTGCATATATGACGGGAGCCAAGCTCTCCAAGGCAGCTACGGGAGAGACCGTGATAGGTAACTATCTGAGTGTAGAGGAGAGAAACAAGTGGTTCACGGACGGAACCAAGGCCAGGGTGCAGGATACGGATGAGGACGGGAATCCGAAGGTAGACGATGAGGGCAATCCCATCATGGTCGACGGCGATGAGACCTATCAGCCCATTAAATATATAGTAAAAGATGCAGCAGGAAACAATAAGGCGGTGGTGGCAATAGGATACGACTCCACCATGGAGCAGATCGCGGAGCAGTTTGGCAGGGCCGGCTTCAATGCGAGCTTTGACGCCAACACCAACCGTTTCTTCATATCCTCAAAGACAGAGGGAGAAGCAGGCAACTTTACCCTGGCCGATGAGCACGGCAATGACGTGCTGTACGGCGCTGCAGAGGGAGACCGCGTAAACGATACGGAGACAAACGGCAGCGGACTCACCACATACGAGAGGTCACGTGCGGTGCTGGATGCACTGGGCATCACCGCAGAGAAGGCCGGCAGCGGATTCATAAAGGGACAGAACGCCAAGATCGAGCTGAACAATGTGGAATATGAGAGCAGCACCAACATGTTCCAGATAAACGGCCTCAACATCACCGCTACGAAGGAGTCTGACTATACTCCGGTAAAGGATGATGAGGGCAACGAGATCGGCAGGAACTACACCACGACCAATATCTCCACCACCACGGATGTGGACGGAGCCTACAATATGATCAAGGACTTCCTGAAGAAGTACAACGAGATCATCAATGAGATGGACAAGCTCTACAACGAGAAGCCCAACAAGACCTACGAGCCGCTGACTTCCGAGGAGAAGGATGCGATGTCCGATGAAGAAGTGGAGGAGTGGGAAAAGAAGATCAAGGATTCCCTGCTCAGCCGTGATGACAATCTCCGCACACTGATCAATACCTTCAAGGAGGGCATGGCAGCGGCATACAAGACTTCCAGCGGCAAGACCTACAGCCTCGCTTCCTTCGGCATCAACACGCTCTCGTACTTCGAGGCGGCTGACAACGAAAAGGGAGCTTACCATATAGACGGCGACTCCGATGACGAGAAGACCAAGGGCAACGATGACAAGCTCCGTGCTATGCTCACGAATAATCTGGACGATACGATGGATTTCTTCAACAATCTGGCGAAGAACATCTACGGCAAGCTCGGCGACATGATGGCGCGCAGCGACTACAGGAGCTTCAAGAGCCTCTATGACGACAAGGCGCTGAAGAAGGAATACGAGGATCTGGAAAAGGATCTGAAGGATGAGGAGCAGTATCTGTCTGACTACGAGGATAAGTGGTACGACAAGTTCGCCGCCATGGAGAAGGCTATGGAAAAGGTCAACTCCAAGCAGAACGCACTGGCAGGCCTCTTTGGAACCGGCCGGTAAAACGGCTGATCCAACTTTTAATATTTTTTACATTTGTGGGGTTCAGATTCTGAACCCCACTGTCGATATATATAGTGTAAAAAATATTAAAAACATCTTGCTATGATGGAGGTATCAAATATGAAGGCAGCAGTGGCATATCAGCAGTATAAGAACAGCAAGGTTCTCACAGCTTCTCCCGCAGAGCTCACACTCATGCTCTATGACGGATGCATCAAGTTCTGTAACATGGCTGTTATGGATATAAACGGAAAAGACTTCTTCAAAGCAAACAAGAACATCCAGAAGGCAGAGCGCATAATAGGCGAGTTCAAGATGACTCTGGATCACAAGTACGCAGTTGCAAAAGACTTTGATAATATATATGATTATGTATTGAGAAGGCTTCATGAGGCCAATATGACCAAGGACACGGAGATCCTGAACGAGTGCATCACTCACATGAGGAGCCTCAGGGATACATGGAAGGAAGTCATGAAGCGCGCCGGACAGCCTGCGATGCCGGAGGCGGCAGAAGCTTGAAGGGCTGGCTCGACGGAGCCGAATAAACGTCCGATATAGCCCGAGGGGCATACCGATATATATAGAAAACGGCATCCGGTTCGATGGCAGAGATATCTCGCATGGACCGGATGTTTTGCTGTCGGAGAAGGATAAGTGGGAGGAGCGATACACATGCCATCTGCGTACATAGATATGATGATAGAGAGTCAGGAGAAGAAGCTGGAGCTCCTGGACAGAGTGATAGAGCTGGACAGGGAGCAGGAAGAGACAGTGACGGCAGAGAAGCCCGACATGGAGGCTCTCAATGCGAACCTGACGGAAAAGGGAGCCCTGGTGGACGAGCTGAACAAGCTGGACGAGGGCTTCGACAATATCTATGCGAAGGTCAGGGATGAGCTGATAAACAATAAAGAAGCGCATAAGGATGAGATACTCAGACTGCAGGATCTTATCAGACAGATCATGGAGAAGACGGCCGATATAGAGGCAATGGAGGCCAGGTCGAAGATAAACGTGGAGAACTTTCTGAAGAAGCGCAAGAAAGAGCTGAGGGAAGGCAGAAACTCCATACAGGCGGCGAGCGTGTATTCCACCAACATGAGAAGGGCTTACAATACTTCGCCTTTCTTCGTGGACAATAAAAAGTAGAGCAGATGATAGTGCATTTCGGACCGGAGTGTGCTATCATTATCTATGTATAGATATTTATCACAGTGTACCGGAGCGGCCGGGATCAGCCGCAGAATGGTGGTGGGTATGGTAGTAAAGAACGACATAAGCGGGATCAACAATGCAAGGACGCTGCAGATGTCCAGGCAGGCACAGCAGAAGTCAATGGAGAAGCTGTCCTCCGGAAACAAGATCAACAGGTCTGCGGATGATGCATCGGGACTCTCCATCTCCGAGAAGATGGTGAAGCAGATACAGAGCCTGAACAAGGCCATAGACAATGCCGGCGACGGCACGTCGATGGTCCAGACGGCCGACGGCGCCATGAACGAGGTGGGAGATATGCTCCAGAGGCTGAACGAGCTGGCTGTACAGGGAGCCAACGGCACTCTGACGGGCAGTGAGAGAGCAGCGGTCAACGACGAGGCGAACCAGATACTGGCAGATATAGACAGGATAGGCGGCAGCACGAAGTTCAATGAGCTCCATCTCATGGAGGGAGGCAGTGCGGACGTACAGGCAGGTGCGGACAATGCCGGAAGCAACAGGATCACAGTGAGGACAGAGCAGATGAATGCGAAGTCTCTCGGCATAGACGGAGTGAACCTCTCTACAGCCGAGGGTGCGAGAGCAGCGCTGACTACGGTGAACGATGCGATCAAGAAGCTTTCGGATCAGAGGTCGACTCTGGGAGCCACGCAGAACCGTATGGGGTATTCGAGCAGGAATCTGCAGAATGTGGTGGAGAACACCACGGCAGCCCAGTCGCGGGTGAAGGATACCGATATGGCATCGGAGCTTATCAAGAAGAGGAGAGCGGAGATGTCACATCAGGCCGGACTCGCCATGATGAGACAGAACAATGCCGCAAGGGCAGCGCAGAACAGCATATTCAACAGTCAGGTCTGATATCAGGGACGACACAGAGCAGCCACCGTTTTCACGGTGGCTGTTTTTTATTTCCTGCATATATTCACGAGACGTCCTATGCCCTCTATCTCGCAGACGACCTCGTCTCCGTCCTTCAGGAAGGAGGGGGGATCCATGCCCATAGCGACTCCGGAGGGAGTGCCGGTGGCTATCACCGTGCCGGGCTCCAGGGTCATACCGGAGGAGAGTATCTCTATTATCTCGGGGATGCCCGTTATCAGATTGGCGGTATTGGAGGACTGGCGCAGCTCTCCGTTCACGTAGGTCTTTATCGGCAGAGCCGGTATGCCGTCAAACTCGTCTTTTGACACTATGCAGGGGCCCATGGGGGTGAAGCCGTCCAGGCTCTTGCCGAAGTACCACTGCTTGTGCCTCGTCTGCAGATTGCGGGCGGAGACATCGTTGATCACTGTATAGCCGAAGATATAGTCCAGGGCGTCCTCAGCGCGGACTTTTGATGCCTGTCTGCCTATCACGACTCCGAGCTCTGCTTCGTAGTCCAGTGAGTCGCAGATGTCCTCATGCATGGGGATGACATCGCCGGTCCCCTGAGAGTAGCTCACTCTCTTCGAGAAGAAGATGGGATCGGGACGGTCCTTGGAGAAGGCTTCCTTGTCAAAGCTCTCAGCCTCTTTGGCGTGCTCGGAATAGTTGATGCCGAGGCAGATCACATCCTGTCTGGGATGGGGGATGGGAGAAAGGAGCGTGACATCGGGGCTTTCAAGGTCCACTGCTTCGCTGAGGCCCGGTATGGTGCCGTCGTGTCCTTTGAGCAGCAGCGTGTTCATAGTCATGTACGCGCGGAGTATATATGCTCTCTTTCCGTCCTGTGAGGCGGCCACATGGGCCACATCCTTGTGTCTAAGCGTGTAGTATCTCATATCATGCCCTCCTGTATGTATTATATATTATACTACCCGGGTGTGATATGTTTTATTTACAGCATATACATCAGCCTATACCTTGCAGTGAATATATGCATGTTTCTCAAACCTGTAGAGATTTAGTGGTGTTGTTTTAAGTGTACTTTTTGGGAAGTTGGGTGTATCATTATGCAGGTGTGACACGATAACAGGGCTTTGTGCTTAAGTATAATCAAGTTTACGGAGGGTAATGAAATGGGAACTGTAGAAAACACACAGGGTGGATGGCGCACGAATAAATGGGTGCGTGCGGCTATACCCGCACTGCTGCTCCACTGCAGCATAGGTACGGTCTACTGCTGGTCTATATTCAGCCAGGAGATAGCCGACTATATCGGATATACAAAGGGAGCTGTTGAATGGGCTTTCTCGTTCGCTATCTTCTTCCTGGGAATGTCCGCAGCTTTCCTCGGCAATATAGTGGAGAAGGATATCCACAAGTCTTCTCTTATAGCGACGATATGCTTCGCAGCGGGAATGATGCTCACGGGAGTGTTCATCATGTACGGCGGCACACATCAGCACAGCCCCGTGGCTCTGGTGGGTATATACATCAGCTACGGCTTCATCATGGGCGTGGGTCTCGGTACAGGATATCTCTCACCGGTGAAGACACTGATGCTCTGGTTCCAGGACAGGAAGGGCCTGGCTACCGGACTGGCAGTGGCAGGCTTCGGAGCTGCCAAGGCCATAGCAAGCCCCATCATGCAGAGCATGCTCTCCGGGCTCAGCAGTGCCGGCAGCGAGATCAACGGAGTCGGCAACGGCATATTCAAGATGTTCATGATACTCGCAGTGGTCTACTTCATCATGATGTTCCTCGGACATCTGCTGCTCGCAAAGCCTGCTGACTGGCATGAGCCTCAGAACGACAGCGAGAAGCCCAAGATCATGGATGTGCTTAAGACCAAGCCCATCACGAACTACATAGGCATCTGGGTAATGTTCTATATCAATATCACCTGCGGTCTGGCTCTGATCTCTCAGGAGAAGATGATAGTGAAGTGCATAGGCCTCGCAGGAATGGCAGGTCTGATCTCCACCGTATCCGCCATCTTCAATGCGGGCGGCCGTCTCGGCTTCTCTGCATGGGCTGATACCATGAAGGACAGGAATACGATATACAAGATGATCTTCATCCTCTCCATAGCTTTCACAGTGCTGGTCATGATCACCGGCGGTATCAAGAACGGTGAAAGAAACGGTCTGCTGATCTTCCTCGTGCTGGCGCTGATCTTCGTAGTGAATGCAGGCTACGGCGGAGGCTTCTCCAACGTGCCTACGCTGCTGTCCGATCACTACGGCATGGGCAGCATATCTGCGATCCACGGTATCACCCTTTCGGCCTGGGCCTTCGCAGGGCTCACCGGCAATCAGGTGGCTACCTATATCGTGAACCACAGCGGTGAGTTCGTGACCAAGGTGGATGCAGCCGGACATGAGATATCCGTCAATCCCGTGGGATACCAGAACGTGCTCTTCTTCACAGTGGTGATGTATGCCATAGCTCTGGTGCTCTGCCTGACACTCGTAAAGCCCAGCGGCAAGGCAGCGGCTGAAAAGAAGTAAGGTAAAGTCATGGATACAAAGGATCCGGCAGGTGTAAGCCTGAAAGAACGGGTATTCCGTATGGTCGAGGTCGGCTTCGTGGAAGATGCCGTCAGCCGGACCTATGATGTCATCAACCTTTTTGTGATAATACTGAACCTCATCGTCAGTATCGCCCTGACCTTTGACAATGTCAGGGCGGTGCACGGTGTGGCACTGATGGCTGTCGAAGCGATAACGATAGCCTTTTTTGCTGTAGATTATGTATTGCGGATATGGACATCGGACATACTCTTTCCCGACAGATCATATCCCCGGGCTCTCGCAGGGTACATATTCTCGGCGGCCGGTCTGATAGATCTGCTGTCCTTCCTGCCCTACTATCTGCCGGCGATCTTCCCTACGGGGGCGGCTGCATTCAGACTTTTCAGGGTGATGAGGATCTTCAAGCTGTTCCGCATAGGGGCATATTCCGACTCACTCAGCATCATCAGTAAGGTGATCTTCGAAAAGAGACAGCAGCTGGTATCTGCCATGTTCATCATCTTCACGCTGATGATAGCGGCGAGCCTGTCCATGTACCATGTGGAGCACGCGGCGCAGCCGGAGGTCTTCAGAAATGCGCTCTCCGGCATATGGTGGGCGGGATCGACCCTGCTGACCGTAGGCTACGGCGATATCTACCCCATCACTCCGGCGGGGCAGATACTGGGCACTGTGATAGCCTTCATTGGTGTGGGAGCTGTGGCTGTGCCCACAGGTATCATATCTGCAGGCTTCATAGAGGAGTTCGGAGAAGAGAAGAAGCGCAATGAGATGAAAGCCGGAGCTGAAGATGTACAGGAAAGGCAGGGAGCGATAGTGATAGCCCTGAAGGAGACAGACGACTGGAACGGCATGAAGATAGGGGATCTTCCGATGCCTCAGGATATGACCATAGAGAAGATCCACAGGGGTGAGACGAGCATGGATCCGGACAAGGATCTGAGACTGAAGGAGGGAGACAGGATACTGATCTCATCGAAGCTTAAAAGATACATAGCACCTCTGCTGATACTGGCGATAGCCCTCACGGCATCCGGGTGCAGCGGAGAGAAAAAGGAAGAGGCGGCCACGGAGGCGAGCGAGGAAGCCACAGAGGTCCAGAGCTACGCGATCGTGACGGACACTGCGGGGCAGGCTGCGATGCAAAGCTCAGAGCAGCCTACGGAGGATATGGTATACATCACCGCAGGGGAGGCTGCCGAGAAGGGAATCCCCGGAGCTGCCATGCCGGGGGATATGCCGCAGCCGGATGAAGCAGCAGTGTCGGAGAACGGGGCGGATGAAGCTGTGGACGAGGCGGATCAGGTGTCGGACAATGCCGCGCAGGCCGATGCGGCTGAAACGGTATCTGCGGACAATGCCGCGGCCGGGGAGCAGGAGGCGGCTGAGGCACAGGAACAGCCCCAGACAGTGACTGCCGTGCCGAAGGGCAAGGTGGTCGCCATAGATGCCGGACATCAGGGGAAGGGCAACAACGGCAAAGAGCCTCTGGGTCCCGGATCCAGCGAGATGAAGACCAAGGTGGCGGGAGGTACCAGCGGAGTGGTGAGCGGCCTGGCTGAGTCGCAGCTGACCCTCGCGGTATCGCTGAAGCTGCAGCAGGAGCTGCAGAACAGAGGCTACCAGGTGGTGATGATACGTACCAGCCAGGACGTGAACATCAGCAACGCGGAGAGAGCACAGATAGCGAACAATGCGGGAGCAAATGCTTTCGTCAGGGTACATGCGAACGGCTCTTCCAACAGCTCCGCCAACGGAGCGATGACCATATGCCAGACTCCGGGCAATCCGTACAACGGGGCTCTCTACGGGCAGAGCAAGGCACTGTCCACATCGGTGCTGAACGGAGTCGTGGCCTCTACCGGATGCAAGAGGGAGAGAGTATGGGAGACGGATACCATGAGCGGCATCAACTGGTGTCAGGTACCGGTGACCATAATTGAGATGGGATATATGACCAATCCTGCTGAGGACGCCCTTATGGCGACGGATGACTATCAGTGGAAGATAGCGAAGGGCATAGCTGACGGAATAGATGCCTATATGAAATAATGGTGGAGCTCATCATCGGAGGAGCTGCATCGGGCAAGTCCGAGTATGCCGAAAAGGAAGCGCTGAGATATGAGAAGCCCTGCTACTATCTCGCTACCATGAGATACGGGACGGATGATGGCGACGGGCGCGGGGCGGAACGTATTGCCAGGCACCGCAGCCGCAGGGAAGGGCTCGGCTTCACGACCATAGAGCAGTCCGTCGATATCGGAGAGATCTCGGAGGAGATAAGGGGCGGCTGTGTGCTGCTGGAGTGTCTGACCAATCTCGCTGCGAATGAGCTCTTTACCGAAGACGGCGTAAGATATGAGGACGAAGTCTACATGAAACTCGTATCGGATATATCTGCACTGGCAGACGCAGCAGGATCGCTCGTCATAGTCTCAGGGGATGTCCACAGGGACGGCATAGTCTATGGCGGGGAGACAGAGAGCTACAGGGAGCTCCTGGCACGGCTCAACGCATGGTGCGCCCAACGCTCGGACCTGGTATATGAAGTGATATACGGCTGTCCAAAGAGGATCAGATAGCATGTTCAGATCTATTATCATAGCTTTTTCCATGTATTCCAGGATACCCATGCCACATATCAGCTGGGAAGATGAGGACATGAGATATATGTTTGTCTTCTTTCCCTTCGTAGGTGCTGTCATAGCGGGCGTCGAATATCTGTGCCGTATGGCGGGAGTGAAGCTGGGGCTTGAGCCGGTGTTTGTGGCTGCAGTGATGACGGTGATACCGCTCATCATTACGGGAGGGATTCATCTGGACGGATATATGGACACGTCCGATGCACTCTCATCTTACAGGTCCCGGGAGGAGAGGCTTCGGATCCTGAAGGATGCACATATAGGTGCGTTTGCGGTGATAAGGGTCCTGGTACTGATGATCCTCTTCTACGGAGCGGTATATCAGATACTTCTCTCGGATGAGACGGGAGGACTGAGGGTATTCATACTCTCTTTCGTATTATCGAGGGTCATGAGCGGTATCTCGGTGATGACTGTAAAGAGTGCGGGTAACGGAGGATCGCTGGAGAAGCTGGGGAGTGCATCCGATAAGAAGACAGTCACGGTGCTGCTCGCTGCGGAATGCATGGCGACGGCGGCCGTCATGATATACATATCTCCTCTGTACGGAGGAGTCGCGGCAGGGGCATCAGCCCTGTGGTATTTCATCTACAGACATATATGCGAAAAGACATTCGGCGGGGTGACGGGGGATACTTCAGGCTGGTTCCTGTGCATCACGGAGTGCCTGTGTGCGCTGACGACTGCTATTCTGTCAGCTCCTCTTCTTCATCCTTGACGACGGGGAAGATCTGCTTGTTGTATGTGACACAGTGATAGGTGATAAGTGCCGTCACTACCACGACGAGGAGTGTCAGCACAGGGAGCAGGAGAGCGGTGAGCGGATCCGGTGAATATACAGGTGAGTCCAGACCGAGCTCTCCGGCATAGAAAATGTTGAAGATCAGCGGGCAGGCTACGGCTCCCAGGAGAGACCCCAGAAGGGCGCCCAGCGCAGCTGACAGACCGATACGTCTGACGAATAGCTCTCTGATGATGGTGTTGCTCAGTCCGCCAAGCTTCCAGGCATCTATCCGTTCTTTATTCTTCTTTATTATCGCGATCGTGATCGTGATACAGACTCCTATGGAGAGGATATAGATGAAGATCCCGATCGGCACGAGACGCTCTCTTATATCGGAGTCCAGTGAAGCGAGTGTGCCGTAGTCTTCAAGGATGCTCCTGTCGGATATGGTCCATCTGACGGCGCCTACCTCCAGCTTCTGCTGCAGATCATCGATGCGACGCCTGATCTCTTCTTCTTTCTGAGTGAGAGCGGCCTGCTCGGCTTCTATCTCCTGGGCCTTCTTTTCTTTCTCCTCATCGAGGGCAGCCTCTTCCTCGTGAAGCTTGTATTCCATATCCGCCAGCTCGGAATACTGGCTGGTCAGCTGCTTGTGGATGACCTTCTCGTTACCGTAGGCGGCATTGGATGCACCCTGGGCACGCTTCACGTCATAGGCGGTGACGACGGACTTGTGATATACCTCGTTGAGTATCTTTGTCAGGTTCTGCTTGGCGCCTTCAATATTGGCCTGAGCGCTTTTGGCATTGTTCTGTATGGCCTGTTTGGCGGTGTTGATCTTCTGCTGCTCCTGGACATAAGTTTCTTTGGCCTGCTCGTACTCGGCATCGAGACTGGCGGAGTTCTCGGAGAGGGTGCTCTCCATATCCACGGCCTCGTCGAGATCGGAGCTCAGCCTGTCGATATCGTCCTGTATCTCTTTCTTCATATTCTGGAGCCTGGCAGCGGTCTGCGCAGGAGCGATCTCCTCTGTGATACGGTCCCTGGCTCCATAGATGGTCCGCAGATAGGGCTCTGTCATGGCAGTCTTGTCCGCGGCTCCGGTGATATTGACGAAGAGCTCGGGGTAGGTGCTGCCGGACATGGTGGAGTCGGCGGAGACGGTGACGGGATCGTAGCTGACGGCGTCGATATAGTCTGTATTCTTCAGGACCTCGATGTCCGAGTCGGTGAAGCCGAGCTCTGACATGAGGACCAGATCGAAGGTGCCTTTTTCGTCATAGGTCCGGTCTGCGCTGTGTTCTATGGTGCCTGCCAGAGAGCTGCTGCCTGCGGCAAGGAGTACTCCAGCAAGGGACACAAAAAACAGTGCAAGAAAACTTCCACTGTGCCGCTTTACCATACTGTTATTTTTTTTCTTCGAAAAGAACATCGGAAGGAAATTTTACACCAAGTATCATCAGTTTGGCAAGAGAGGGAGAACCGTCCCCACCGACTCCCCTTGGATAATGCAGGGGGATATATTATACTGATATACGATGATGTTTCAGATAATATTGCATTCACAAAGGGGGAAAACTATGGCAAAGACTTTGGCTGATATCAAAGCACTCATCGAAGAGGAGGGTATCGAGTTCGTCGACTTCAAGCTGACCGATATATCGGGACGCTGGAGACATCTGAGCATACCGGCGAAGAGACTGACAGAGAGCACTATGGAGCACGGCATAGGCTTCGACGGATCCAACTACGGATATGCTCCTGTGGAGAACAGCGATATGGTATTCGTTCCGGTGCTGGACTCGGCAGTCATAGACAGATATACGGATGTGCCGACACTTTCCATGATAGGCGATGTCAGGGTGATAGACCTGCCGGAGAACAGACCTTTCGATCAGTATCCGAGGAATGTGGCGATACGTGCTCTCGATTATATGAAGGAACTCGGTATAGCGGATGAGATGAAGATAGGGCCGGAGTATGAATTCTATATCTTCGATACGGTAGGATACGAAGTGAGCGGCGGCACCGTGAGCTCGAAGATATATACACGTCAGGCTCCGTGGGTGACAGAGTATGACGAGAACAATAACGGCTACCAGGTAAGGCACGGTGCGGGATATCACACCTCACTGCCTCTGGATATACACAATTCACTCCGCAGCAGGATGTGCCTGGCCATGGAGGAATGGGGCATAGAAGTCAAGTACCATCATCACGAGGTCGGCGGATGCGGACAGATGGAGATAGAAGTGGAGCTCGGAGATATGCTGAAGCTCGCTGACGACACCATGTCTGCAAAGTATGTGATAAAGAACGAGGCTATGGAGGAGGGCTGCACCGCGACCTTCATGCCCAAGCCGTTAGCAGGAGAAGCAGGCAACGGAATGCATGTGCACATGCTGCTCTTCAAGGACGGCAAGCCCGTATTCTACGATCCCAAAAACTATGCTCAGCTTTCCGACGAGGCGCTGTGGTTCATCGGCGGTCTGCTGACTCATGCAGGAGCACTCTGCGCCATCACCAATCCCTCCACGAACTCATACAAGAGGCTTGTGCCGGGATTCGAGGCTCCGGTGACCATAGGCTATGCCATGGCAAACAGAAGCGCGGTAGTCAGGATACCTGCGTATGCGAAGACACCCGATACGAAGAGATTCGAGCTCAGGAATCCGGATGCCACCTGCAATCCTTACTATGCATATGCTGCGATCCTCATGGCAGGACTCGACGGTATACAGAAGAAGATAGATCCCCACGCAGCAGGCTGGGGCCCTTATGACTTCAATCTCTATGATCTTTCGGAGGAGGAGAAGGCAAAGATATCCGGTCTACCCAAGACTTTGGGAGAGGCTATAGAGGCTCTCGAGAAGGATCACGATTTCCTGACAGTGGGAGGAGTATTCCCCGAGAGGCTGCTCAAACAGCTCATAGATATGGAGAAAAAGGATCTCGATAAGATATCCCAGATACCTCATCCCGAAGAATTCGCGATGTATTACGACCTGTAATTAAATTGATCAGATAAGTCCGAAGTGCTTGCAGGCATGCCAGATCCCGTCCTCTTCCTGGCCGGCGGTCACATAGTCTGCAAGCACTTTTGCGTTATCGCTCCCGCTGTCCATCACTATGGCGGTCCCGGCTTTCAGCAGCATTTCCCTGTCATTCATGCTGTCTCCGAAGGCATAGGTGTCTTCGATATCTGCTCCCAAAAGCTCGCAGACCTTCTCCACTCCGGTGCCCTTGCTGAAGCCTGCGGGGACGAGCTCGCACACCGGCAGGTCATGCTTGATGAAATCAAATCTGTCACCGAACTCTTCCATGCAGCCGTCTATATCTGAATCCTGAGTGTTGCAGGAGAGCTTCTGTATCTCCCACTTTCCCCAGTTTTCGGCAATGCCCTTCAGACGCGGACCAAGCTCGCGCATAAGCTTCTGTCCGTACCAGTCATCTGCGAATTCATCGTGATCGAGATAGAGGTAGTGCTTACCCTCGAGGACAGGCCGGCATCCGTATCTGCGAACGCCCTCCACTATCTCTGTCGCGGTCTCGGAGTCTATTTCCGAGTCGTATATCACTTCACCGTCATACTCTATCATGGTGCCGCATCCCGAGACTATGCCGTCGAACCCGATACCGAGAAGATCTTCATTGTATATGAAGCCTCGCGTACGACCGGAATTGATGAATACGAGGTGACCGGCTTCTCTTGCGAATCTTACTGCTGCCTTCGTGCTGTCGGGTATCTCGTTCTTCCAGTTCCAGAGGGTCCCGTCTATATCAAAAAACAGTATTTTCCTATCCATGTCTTGTATTATACTAAAGATGTCAAGCTCAGGCTTTGAACGGAGGTAGGGAAATGACGGTAGTGACCGGAGGCAGATACAACGGCAAACTGGAGCACGTGATGCAGGCGTATAACGTGTCGCGGGATCAGATACTGGATCTTCAGGATCATGATCCCGAAGAGGCTTCCTCCCTGATGGAAAGCTACAGGGTACTGTATCATCTGGAAAGCTACATAAGAAGATCAAACGAGGCAGGTATGGATGTCTCTGGACAGATCATGGAATATGCCGACAGACATCCTGAATGTATCATCATATGCGACGAGGTCGGCTCGGGCGTAGTCCCCATGTCCGCCGAAGAAGACAGCTGGCGCGAGACAGTGGGACGTATCATGTGCTCTCTCACAAAACAAGCCGGCGGCATCACCCGCATCACCTGCGGCATCGCAGAAAAAATTCCTCATGGGGTATCCTTATCTAAGACACAGTATGCTATACTGTGAATGGTGTTCGTTTCTTTCGATCGTGGTTTGTCATACACAGCTCGTTATAGCAAGGGGGGTTCCATGGATTACAAAAAAATCATCGCTTCTATGACACTAGAGGAAAAAGCATCCCTGTGCTCCGGCAGGGATTTCTGGCATACCAAGGAAGTAAAAGGTAAAAAGATACCGGAGATAATGGTGAGCGACGGCCCTCACGGCCTGAGGAAGAGACCCGAGTCTCAGGATCACCAGGATCATCTGGGAACCTTCGAGAGCGTAAAGGCGGTCTGCTTCCCGGCTGCATGTGCGACAGCCGCATCCTTCGACAGAGCCCTGATGAACAAGATGGGCAAGACCCTGGGTAACGAGTGTCAGTCGGAGAACGTCTCCACCATACTGGGTCCTGCGGTAAACATCAAGAGATCTCCTCTGTGCGGCAGGAACTTCGAGTATTTTTCGGAGGATCCGCTGCTGGCAACAGAGATGGCGGGAGCATATATCAAGGGCGTGCAGAGCAAGAATATCGCTGTGTCCATAAAGCATTTCCTGGCAAACAATCAGGAGACGAGGAGACTGACCGAGAGCGCGGAGATAGATGAGCGTACATTGAGGGAGATATATCTCGCGGCCTTCGAAGGAGCAGTGAAGAACGCGAAGCCCTGGACTGTCATGTGCTCGTATAACAGGATCAACGGACTGCATGCCTCGGAGAACAAGACCTATCTCACGGATATACTGAGAGATGAGTGGGGATTCGACGGCGTGGTGATGAGCGACTGGGGAGCAGTGAACGACAGGGTCAAGGGCCTGGCTGCAGGTCTCGACCTGGAGATGCCCGGCTCCTACGGCGTGAATGACAGGGAGATCATAGCGGCAGTGGAGAAGGGATCCCTCTCCATGAAGACGCTGGACACCGCCGTGGAGAGGATACTCAGGTGGGTAGACAGATATACATCCAAGAGACAGAAGGATGCGAAGTGGGATAAAGAGGCTGACCACGAGCTGGCCGGAAAGATAGAGGAGGAGAGTGCGGTCCTCTTAAAGAACGACGGGATCCTGCCGCTGGACGGCAATGACACCATAGCTGTCATAGGCAGGTTCGCGAAGTCTCCCAGATATCAGGGTGGCGGAAGCTCGCATATCAATGCCTTCAAGGTGACATCCTTCATGGATGCGTCGAAGGGAAAGAGCCATGATCTCATATATGCGGACGGATATGCTCTGGACAGGGAAGAGCTAGACAGGACTCTCATCACCAAAGCGGTGAACGCAGCGAAGAAGAGTGATGTGGCTGTGATATTCGCCGGACTGCCGGATATCTTCGAGTCTGAAGGATATGACAGGACCCATATGAGGCTGCCCGAGAATCAGAACGTACTTATAGAAGAGGTGCTCAAGGTGCAGCCGAACGTGGTAGTGGTGCTGCACAACGGCTCGCCGGTGGAGATGCCGTGGGCAGATCAGGTGAAGGGGATATTCGAGATGTATCTCGGCGGACAGAACGTGGGCAGCGCGACCTACAATCTCCTCTTCGGAAAGGCAAATCCGTGCGGAAGGCTCCCGGAGTCGTTCCCGGTGAAGCTGCAGGATAATCCTTCTTATATGCATTTCCCCGGCTACAGGGACAAGGTAGTATATGCGGAAGGCGTGTTCGTAGGATACAGATATTATGATACGAAGGGAATGGATGTGCTCTTCCCCTTCGGACACGGACTGTCCTATACGACGTACAGATACTCGAACCTGAAGCTCTCCAAGAGAAAGATAAAAGCCGGAGATCCGCTGACGGTGTCGGTGGATGTGACTAACATAGGAAGGATGGCCGGCAAGGAAGTGGTGCAGCTGTATGTGGCAGCTCCCGAGGGAGGAGTGCCGAGACCCGTTCACGAGCTCAGAGGATTCGAGAAGGTGAGCCTTAGGGCAGGGGAGACAAAGACCGTGACCATAGAGCTGGACAGCAGAGCCTTCGCCTACTGGGATAAGGAACTGCATGACTGGAGAGTCGCTCCCGGAGACTATACCATAGAGATAGGAGCCTCCTCCAGAGACATCCTCTACACGAAAAAGGTCAGCATAGAGTCGTATGCGAAGAGGCCCATGACCATAACTGAGAATACCTGCTTCGGCGACCTGATGGGAGACCCTGCTTTTGAGGAGGTGCTGCGACCGCTGATCTGCTCCTATATGCATATAGACAAAAAAGACAAGCCGAAGACCTCGGACGCCATGAATGAAAAGATGGCGACAGAGGGACTCCGTTTCGCTCCGCTCAGGGGCGTGATCTGCTTCGGCGAGGGAGACTATGACCACGAGAAGCTGGCGAGGGTGATAAAGAGCCTGCAGGAAATATACGATAAAAAGAGGTAAGAAATGTACGTTGCATCCGACAGCAGATATGAAAAAATGAAATATGTAAGATGCGGCAGGAGCGGTCTGAAGCTGCCTGCGGTATCGCTGGGACTATGGCACAATTTCGGAGACACCGGAGTGTATGCCAATATGGAGCAGATGTGCTTCACTGCTTTCGACAACGGCATCACTCATTTCGATCTGGCCAACAACTACGGCCCGAAGTACGGGAGTGCCGAGTCGAACTTCGGCAGGATACTTAAGGAGCACTTCACACCCTACAGGGATGAGCTCATCATATCCACCAAGGCCGGATATGATATGTGGCCGGGACCGTACGGAGACATGGGTTCGAAGAAATACCTGATAGCCAGTCTGGATCAGTCGCTGAAGCGTCTGGGACTCGAGTACGTGGACATCTTCTACCACCACAGGATGGATCCGGACACTCCGCTGGAGGAGACGATGGGTGCACTGGAGCAGATCGTGAGGAGCGGCAAGGCTCTTTATGCGGGGCTTTCCAACTATGACGGAGACACTCTGGCGAAGGCCTCTGCCATACTGGAAGAGCTGAAGATCCCCCTCGTGATCAACCAGAACCGCTACAGCATCTTCGACAGGACGGTGGAGAAGAACGGTCTGCTGGAGACTGTGCAGAAGCTGAACAAGGGACTCATCACCTTCTCGCCTCTGGCGCAGGGGATGCTCTCGGACAGATATCTGAACGGCATACCCGAGGACAGCAGGGTGAAGAAGGACGGACGGTTCCTGAAGGAGTCCATGGTGACAGAGGACAGGCTGAAGCAGATCAGAGCACTGAACGATATCGCCGTGAAGAGAGGACAGACGCTCGCGGAGATGGCTCTCGCTTGGCTCATGAACAAGGACGCGGTGACCAGCGTGCTCATAGGGGCATCAAGGCCGGCCCAGATCCTCGACAATATCAAAGCAATGGATGACACCGACTTCACGGAAGAGGAGCTGAAAGAGATAGACAGGATCTCCTGTGACTGAGCATCATGAAGAAAACAAGAACGATATGCTTTACCAATAATAAAGGCGGCAGCGGGAAATCAACAGTGTGTGCCAATCTGGGCTACGAGCTGTCGCAGGCGGGAGAGAAGGTGCTCCTCGTAGACGGGGACATGCAGATGAATCTGACACTTTCCTTCTTCGACGAGGAGGAGGTGCTGAAGCTGGCCGAGAGCGGCAGGACCGTATATGAAGCGGTGGCGGATAAGAAGCCCATGAGAGAGCATATCGTGCACACTCCCTATGAGGGACTGGACATGGTGCCCTCCTCCACACTGCTCTCGCAGATCGAGTATCAGCTCTTTACGGTGATGCAGAGGGAGCTGGCTCTGAAGAAGAGTCTGAAGGAGGTGAAGGAGTCGGGAGAGTATGACTTCATACTGATCGACTCGCCGCCGACTCTGGGCAACTGGGTGGTCAATATCCTGTGCGCATCGGATGAGGTGATAATGCCCGTGGAGGCATCGCCCTGGGGGCTGTTCGGACTGGCCAATATGTTCGACTTTCTGAACGGACTGAAGGAGATCAGCGATGCGAAGCTTCGGGGAGTGCTCATCACCAAGGTGGATGAGAGAAAGAATTACTACCGTCAGACGAGAGAGGTGCTGGAGAGCTATGAAGACATACCGGTCTTCGACACGGTGATCCATGTGGATTCTGCCGTGGAGTGGGCAGAGGACAACTCGGTGCCGGTGGCGGTATATAAAAAGAGTACGCGCAGCGCGAAGGAATTCCACGGACTCGCGAAAGAGATATTGAAGCGTTAACGAAACAACAGGGAAATATCAGGAGGAAAGAAATGGCAGTAGGAAAGAGCAGCATGGCAAGAGCAGCAAAGACAGGAGCAAAGAGCGGCAAGACGGCAAAGAGCGTCAGGAGCACCGCGGGCAAGGCAAAGACGGCCACGGAGAGCGCAGCGGGAAGGACAGCGGTGATAGCTGCTGCCGATGAAGCCGTCATGAGGTCCGTCGTGTATGAGGAGTGCAGGCAGGTGCTGGACAGAGACGCTCTCCCGGGAGAGACATTCAAGATAGGAGATGCGATGCCGGTATATTATCTGTAAGACACACCGGTCAGAGCTTTAATTTACGGAACGGGATCCCGTCGATGAAGATCGGCGGGATTTTTCTTTACACAAATCCAACATAAACCCAACAAATATTTGTGGATTTGTGTTGACTTTGCGTGAGAGCGGGAATATAATCGTAAAAGTAAGGGTGGATTTTCAAACAAAACACACATAAGGAGAGTCAAAATGGCACAGAATGAGTATGAGATCAAGAAACAGATCTGCGAGATCGGTAAGCGTATCTACGACCGAAACATGGTGGCCGCTAACGACGGAAACATCTCCGTAAAGCTTAACGACAACGAGTTCCTTTGCACGCCTACAGGTGTTTCCAAGGGATTCATGACGCCGGAGTTCATATGCAAGGTTGATAAGGAGGGCAAGGTACTGCAGGCCAACAAGGGCTTCCGTCCTTCTTCCGAGATCAAGATGCATATGCGCGTATATCAGAAGAGACCGGATGTCGGCTCGGTGGTCCATGCTCATCCGACCTTCGCTACGGCCTTTGCCATAGCAGGCATCCCTCTGACTCAGCCTATCATGCCGGAGGCAGTCATATCTCTTGGGTGCGTACCGATAGCACCTTACGGCACACCTTCCACAATGGAGATACCGGATGCGGTGGAGCCGTATCTCGAGCATTTCGATCAGGTGCTGCTGGAGAGCCACGGAGCTCTGACCTGGGGACAGGATCTGATGACGGCATACTACAAGATGGAGTCGGTGGAGTTCTATGCAGAGCTGCTCTACAAGTCAAGACAGCTGGGCGGACCGAAGGAATTCGACGAGAAGAACGTACAGAAGCTCTATGAGATAAGGAGACAGATGGGACTGCCCGGAAGACATCCCGCAGACATATGCCTCAACAAGGGAACCGCAAACTGCCACAATTGCGGATCGTGCGGGACCGGCACGTCGACGGCTGCCGGCAGCGTATCGCAGGATGTGGTCGCAGAGATCACCCGCAAGGTGCTGGAGTCTCTCGGTAAATAAGAAAGGACAGATGGCAATGGCATTGGATGAAAGCTATGTGCGCCAGGTAGTACAAAAGGTGATGGCATCGGTGGAGCTGGACAGCGCACCTGCCGGTCAGCACGGGATATTCGCTGATATGAACACCGCCATAGAGGCTGCCTACGAAGCACAGAAAAAAGTCAGAGTCATGACGCTGGATCAGAGAGAAAAGATCATAGCCATCATGAGACAGAAGACAAGGGACAACGCCGAGATGCTGGCGAACATGGGCGTGTCCGAGACAAAGATGGGAAATGTGGGCGACAAGATACTGAAGCACCGTCTGGTGGCCGACAAGACTCCGGGTACGGAGGATATCACGACTACGGCATGGTCCGGAGACAGAGGACTGACACTGGTGGAAATGGGACCTTTCGGAGTCATAGGATCAATCACCCCCACCACCAACCCTTCCGAGACCGTAGTCTGCAACACCATAGGGATGTTCGCTGCCGGCAATACGGTAGTATTCAACCCTCATCCCAAGGCTATCAGGACATCGATATTTGCTATCAACCTGATGAACGAGGCCTCGCTGGAGGGCGGCGGTCCGGACAACATAGCGGTGACCGTGGAGAAGCCCACTCTGGAGACCAGCGATATCATGATGAAGCATCCCAAGATACCTCTGCTGTGTGCTACGGGAGGTCCGGGAGTGGTGACTGCAGTGCTTTCTTCGGGAAAGAGAGCCATAGGAGCAGGAGCAGGTAACCCTCCCGCATTCGTGGATGCCACCGCTGACGTGAGGAAGGCTGCGAGGGACATAGTGAACGGATGCACCTTCGACAACAATCTCCCCTGCATCGCAGAAAAGGAGATAGTGGCAGAGGACAGCATCTGTGATGAGCTGATGAACTATATGATATCCGAGAACGGATGCTATCTGGCGGACAAGGCCGTACAGGACAGACTCGTGTCCACTGTATTGGACTCCAAAGGAGCGCTCAACAGAGACTGTGTGGGACGTGACGCAAGGACACTTCTCGCCATGGTGGGAGTGACTGTGGGAGCAGACATCAGATGCATCACATTCGAAGGACCCAAGGAGCATCCGCTGATCACCAAGGAGCTGATGATGCCGATACTCGGCGTGGTCAGGGTAAAGGACTTCAAAGAGGGTGTGGAGACAGCCAAGTGGCTGGAGCACGGCAACCGTCACTCCGCACATATACACTCGAAGAACGTGGACCATATAACGGAGTATGCGAGAGAGCTGGACACGGCGATCCTGGTCAAGAACGGACCCAGCTATGCGGCACTCGGCTTCGGGGGAGAGGGATTCCCTACTTTCACGATCGCATCCCGTACAGGCGAGGGTCTCACCAGCGCGTCGACCTTCACCAAGAGACGCCGCTGCGTGATGAGCGACGCTCTCTGCATCAGATAAGTCAGCCGTAGTGTAGCGCATATCAGTAAGTGACAGGAGGAAGAAAATGGCAGTAAATGAACAGGATGTCGAGAAGATCGTAAGACAGATCCTGAATGAGATGGGTGGCTCGTCAGCGCAGGCTGCGCCCTATGCCGGCACAGGCAGCACCGCAGGCGGACAGATACCCAAGACGGCACATGTGGCTGTACTGGTAGACAAAGAGAGATTCGAGGTAAAGGAGTATCCTATCCCTCCTCTCGGTGATGACGACATCCTTGTACGTGTGGAGGGATGCGGAGTCTGCGGTACCGACGCACATGAGTTCAAAAGAGATCCCTTCGGACTGATCCCTGTGGCTCTGGGACATGAGGGCACAGGCGAGATAGTGGCCATGGGAAAGAATGTGAAGAAGGACAGCGCGGGAAAGGACCTGCATATCGGAGACAAGGTAGTGACCTGCATGATCTTCAGGGACAATCCGGAGATCACGATGTTCGATCTGAACAAGCAGAATGTGGGAGATGCGGATGTATACGGACTGCTGCCTGATGATGATTATCATCTCAACGGCTGGTTCTCCGACTACATCTTCATCAGAGGAGGTTCTACGATATTTAACGTGAGCGACCTCGATCTGGACAGCCGCATCCTCATAGAGCCCAGCGCTGTGCTGGTGCATGCGGTGGAGAGAGCGAAGACCACAGGCATACTGAAATTCAACGCGAGAGTGGCAGTGCAGGGCTGCGGCCCCATAGGACTACTGTGCATCGCAGTGCTCCGCACCATGGGCATAGAGAACATCACGGCAGTGGACGGAAACGCCCAGAGGCTGGAGTTCGCAAAGAGGCTCGGTGCGAACAGGACAGTAAACTTCAATGATTTCCAGGGTATCGAGGCACTGACAAAGGCGGTGGAGGATTCCTTCGGAGGCCATCTGGCCGACTTCGCTTTCCAGTGCACGGGCAACCCCAAGGCACACAGCAACATATACAAGTTCATACGTAACGGCGGAGGGCTCTGTGAGCTCGGCTTCTTCGTGAACGGCGGAGACGCTCAGATCAATCCGCATTTCGATCTGTGCTCCAAGGAGATCAATCTCGTAGGCTCATGGGTATATACCCTCAGGGACTACGGCACCACCTTTGATTTCCTCAAGAGAGCAAAGGGCATAGGGCTGCCTGTATCGGAGCTCATTACACACCGCTTCCCGCTTCAGGACATCAATGAAGCGCTCAAGACCAATCTCGCCATGAGCGGACTCAAGATCGCCGTGGTGATCAACTGAGAAGGATTGGCACATAGTAACCGTAGACATTTCAATGCATGATTTCGGAGCAGATGATGGAGCATCAGGCAGTAGGTTTATTAGAAGTATACGGACTCGTGTGTGCGTTCCTCGCAGCTGATGCTGGCTGCAAGGCGGGAAACGTCACGCTGGAGGTGTTCGACAAGAACAAGCCGGCGAATGCAGACGAGCTGCCGGTGCCGCTGCTGGTGACGGTGAAGTTCCGCGGCACGGTATCGGATGTGAGAGAGGCGATGGCTGCAGCGGAACAGGTGGCGCGAGAGACCACCGGCATCGTATGCACGCACATCATCCCGTCACCTACGGAAGATACCGAAAAGATGCTGACGATCAGTGCATTGGATAAAGATTAAGAAACATTATTTCACAGGAGGAAAAAAGATATGGCACAGTCACTTGAAGCATTAGGAATGGTAGAGACCAGAGGTCTCACTGCAGCCATCGAGGCAGCAGATGCCATGACCAAGGCAGCAGAGGTAACTCTCATCGGTACCGAGAAGATCGGATCCGGACTCGTAACAGTAATGGTGAGAGGCGATGTTGGAGCAGTCAAGGCGTCTGTAGAGGCAGGCACCGCAGCTGCATCAAAGCTCGGCGAGCTCGTGGCTACACACGTGATACCCCGCCCTCATAATGATGTCGAGATGATACTCCCCAAGTTTAAGGGATAAGGAATGAACAAGGCTTACGGTTTCATCGAGATAACCGGTGTGGTGGCAGCGATAGACGCTCTGGACGTGATGTGCAAGGCGGCTGAAGTCGAGCTGGCTACCTGGGAGAGGAAGCTGGGAGGCAGACTCGTGACCCTGGTGGTGGAAGGCGAGGTGGAGGCCGTGAAGACAGCGGTACAGGCTGCGACCGAGGGCGGACATATCAGACGCCCGGTGGCCTGGGGAGTGCTCCCGGCACCACACGAAGAGATAAGAAAGATCGTGGCTCTCTCCGCGAGCAGGTTCAAGGGCAAGGGAGAGGCCGCAAGCGGATCCAAGATGCTCGGACAGGATCCGCCGGACTTTAATATCAAAGAGCAGATGAACAAATAAACTAACTACAGCAAGGAACACAAGGAGGAAAAGAAAATGGCACAGTCACTGGAAGCATTGGGAATGGTAGAGACAAGAGGTCTGGTAGCAGCTATCGAGGCAGCGGATCAGATGTGCAAGGCAGCTAATGTCACTCTCATCGGCACCGAGAAGATCGGATCCGGTCTCGTGACAGTAATGGTAAGAGGAGATGTAGGTGCTGTGAAGTCATCCGTAGAGGCAGGCAGCAACGCAGCTTCTTCTCTCGGTGAGCTCATAGCTACACACGTGATACCTCGTCCTCACAACGATGTCGAGATGATACTGCCCAAGCTGAAGGCTTGAAGACGGGAAAGGCGGAGCTGATTTGGACAGCACAAACGTAGAATATATCACCAGACTGGTGATACAGGCGCTGGGAGAGAACAGTGCAGAGGGCAGGATGTCTGTGCCGGTGGGGGTATCGGCCAGACATATACACCTCTGCCAGGCTGACGTGGAGCGCCTCTTCGGACAGGGCTATCAGCTGACGAAAAAGAAGGACCTGATGGGCGGACAGTGGGCCGCAAACGAGCAGTGCACGCTGGTGGGACTGAAGCTGCGTGCGATAGAGAACGTGCGCATACTCGGACCTGTGAGAAAGGCATCTCAGGTGGAGATATCGGCTACGGATGCCCGCACGCTGGGAGTGAACGCACCCTTAAGAGAGTCGGGAGATCTGGCCGGATCCGCACCGATAGCTCTGGTGGGACCCAAAGGAGCCATCTATCTGCAGGAGGGATGCATAGTAGCTGCACGTCACATACATATGACTCCCGAGGAAGCTGCGGGAGCAGGCCTGAAGGACGGGGACTATGTCTCCGTGAAGATGGGAAATGAGAGAGGAGCGGTGCTCGACAAGGTAAAGATCCGTGTAGACCCCTCTTTTTCCCTGGAGATGCATATTGATACCGATGAAGCCAATGCATGTCAGATCAAGCAGGGCGACACGGCTATGATAATGTGAGCAAAGGATGCCTGTATGATAATCGGGACAGTGATGGGGAGTATCTTCTCCACAAGAAAAAGTGAAAAACTGGTAGGAAACAAATTCATGATCGTCAGGCCCGAAAAGACCATGAACACCGGGACGGATCTCATCGCCATAGATATCATCGGAGCGGGGATCGGTGAAAAGGTGCTCGTGGCACAGGGATCTGCAGCACGTATAGGCTGTGACATGCCGGATGCTCCGGTGGATGCAGCCATCGTTGGCATAGTGGATGACGGTCAGGACGGAATGGAGATCATTGGCTCATGAACCTGGAAGAGCTGAAGGAGATCACAAGAAAGAGCGGCGTGGTGGGAGCCGGCGGAGCCGGTTTCCCGTCATATGCCAAGATGACCGATAAAGCGGACACCGTGATACTGAACTGTGTGGAGTGCGAGCCTCTGCTGAAGCTCCACAGGCAGCTGCTGGCTCTGCATGCAAGAGAGATCATCAGCATGCTCGATGAAGTAAGGGCCACGATGGGGGCGGCAGAAGCAGTCATCGGGATCAAGAGCGAATACAAAGAGACTATAACTGCGGTGAGACAGGTCATAGGGGACTACCCGAAGGTGCGCATCCATGAGCTGAAGGCAGCATATCCCATGGGCGACGAGGTGGTACTGATCTATGAGGTGACCGGCAGAGTGATAAGCCCCGGAGGGCTTCCCATAGATGAGAATGTGGTGGTCTACAATGTGGAGACCATGTACAACATATACCGTGCCGTGCACGAGGGACATCCCGTCACGGACAAGCTGGTGAGCATAGTAGGCGAGATAGATACGCCGAAGACGCTGAGACTGCCCCTGGGAATGAGAGTGGGGGATGCGGTGAAAGCGGCAGGCAACCTGACCGTAAAAGATCCGGCATACCTGATGGGCGGCCCCATGATGGGCAGATTCGGAAACGAAGATACCGTCATCACCAAGACGACGAATGCGATCATAATACTGCCGAAGGACCACAAGCTGGTGCTGCAGGCAGATAAGGATATGAAAACGGAGAAGAGAAGAGCATCGTCTGCCTGCTGTCAGTGCAGGACCTGTACGGATCTCTGCTCCAGACATGCCCTGGGACATCCCATAGAGCCCCACAGGATCATGAGAGCCGTGGCGAATTCAGATATGACGGATCTCACTCCTTTCCTGGGAGCCATGTACTGTAGCGGATGCGGGATATGCGAAAAGTATGCCTGCCCTCAGGGACTGTCTCCGAAGACGATAATCCAGGAATTCAAGCAGGGACTGAGAGCCGGCGGCGTACCCGTAGAGAAGAGGGCAGCTGCTCCCGTACCCGAAGGAAGAGAAGAGAGAAAGGTGCCGGTGCACAGGCTGGCGCACAGGCTGGGACTGCATGCATATGACAGGGAAGCTGCGATAAATGATGAGCTGACAGAGTGCTCCGTGCTGAGCGTGCCTCTGAGCCAGCATATCGGTGCTCCCGCGAAGGCTGCGGTGGCAGCAGGCGACAGGGTGAGCAGAGGGCAGATCATAGCAGCGGCGGCCGAGGGACTGTCGGTGAACATACACAGTCCTATAGACGGGACGGTAAGATCGGTCGGCGACAGAGAGATCACACTCGTAAGAGGCAACTGACAGATATAGAGCTAAGGAGAAAGCAACGTGGCTAAGGCAATAGGAATGGTGGAATGCAATACTGTATCTTCGGGATTCAAGGCGGCGGACGACATGGCAAAGACCGCTGAAGTCGAGCTGATGCAGGCAGAGGTCACATGTCCGGGCAAGTTCGTGATACTGATATCGGGAGAGATATCGGCAGTAAAGGCCTCGGTGGACAGGGCGGCGTATACATACGGAGACAAGGTGATAGACACCTTCGTCCTGGGCAATCCTCACGAGTCCATCTTCCCCGCTATATACGGGACGGCACCGCGTACGGATATAGATGCCCTCGGCGTGCTGGAAACGTATGATGTGGCAGCGCTCATAGTAGCTGCCGATGTGGCTGCCAAGACGGCTATAGTGGATCTGCTGGAGCTGAGACTCGCCAAGGGAATGTGCGGAAAGAGCTACATGACACTGACAGGATCGGTATCCGCGGTGCAGGCCGCCATAGACTCGGCCAAGGCCGCAGCCGGAGACAAGGGCATGTTCCTGGACGAGGCAGTGATCCCGAGACCTTCGGAGCATCTGATGCCATTCATTTTCTAAAGCTACAGAGGTAACGTGCAGATCATGCTCTCGGCTGAAAGACGGAACTTAATACTCAGGGAAGTACACGAGAAAAAGAAGGTCTTCGTGAACGAACTCAGCAGGAGATTCGAGGTGTCGGAGGAGACCATCAGGAGAGATCTGGACAAGCTGGACAAGGACGGCTATGTCATCAAGGGATACGGCGGAGCGGTGCTCAACGAGGACTATGGTACGGATCTCCCCTTCAACATGAGGTGCGAGATCAATCCCGGAAAGAAGAGCCAGATAGCAGAGCTTGCAGTGGAGGAGATAGAGCCGGGAGATCACATATTCATGGATGCATCATCTACTACAGTGTTCCTGTCGAGAGCTGTCAGGAAAAAGGAAACCGACAAGCTCACAGTGATAACGAATTCGATAGAGAACGCCGTGACACTGGGCAACATACCCGGAGCACAGATAATGCTGACGGGAGGGATACTGAAATTTGACTCCATGTCGCTGACAGGAGGAAGGGCCCTGGAGGATATCAGGCAGTACCACATGAACAAAGCCTTCATATCCTGCAACGGGCTGGACATAGACAGGGGTGTCACTGAAGGGAACGATGAGGTGGCCGGAGTGAAGCAGGCCGCCATCAACGCTTCGGACAGGATATACCTGGTAGTGGATTCGGAAAAGTTCGGACGTGCATCCTTCGCACAGGTGTGCAGTCTGGACAGGGTGGACGTATTGATAACGGATAAAAAGCCGGATGCCAGATGGCTCGAGGTACTCGAGCAGAAGAATATCAGAACAGTCTATCCCGGATGAACGGAAGTGAGGTAAGACATGAGAGATTTTGACAGTACTCCTGCTGCGAAGTCAGAGAGAATATCAAGACTGGTAAAGCATCTGTTCGAAAAGATGCCGGAGATAGAGCCCGCCAGGGCAGAGCTTATCACAGAGTCATATAAAGCGAGCGAAGGACTCCCCGAGACTACGAGGAAAGCACTCGCTTTTGACCATATCCTTAAGAACCTTCCCATCATCATCCGTCCCGAGGAGCTCATAGTGGGAAGCACCACACTGGCACCCAGAGGATGCCAGACCTATCCCGAGTTTTCCTATGAGTGGCTTGAGGCCGAGTTCGATACGGTGGAGACCAGGACAGCAGATCCCTTCTATATATCCGAGGACACCAAGAGAAGACTCCGTGCGGTGAATCCGTACTGGAAGGGCAGGACCACCAGCGAGCTGGCCAGAAGCTATATGGCTCCCGAGACCCTGCGTGCCATGGATCACAATTTCTTCACACCGGGGAACTATTACTACAACGGTGTGGGCCATGTCAATGTGCATTATGACAGAGTGATAAACGAGGGTCTGAGAGGAATAATGGAGCAGACTTCCGAGGTGCTGAGCGGGCTTTGTGTCGGGGATGCGGAGTATGCGACAAAGAGAAGATTCCTGGAGGCGGTGCTCATCTCATGCAACGCGGTGATCGAGTATGCGAGAAGATACTCGGCTCTCGCAAAGGAAGAGGCCGAAAAGGAGAGAGATCCGAAGAGAAAAGCTGAGCTTATAAAGATATCAGAGGTATGCGCTCACGTGCCCGAGTATCCGGCGAGATCGTTCCAGGAAGCCTGCCAGGCATTCTGGTTCGTGCAGCAGACGATACAGATAGAGTCTTCCGGCCATTCGATATCTCCGGGAAGATTCGATCAGTATATGTATCCCTATTATGCGAAAGACATAGCAGAGGGTGTCATCACGAGAGATGAGGCACAGGAGCTCATCGACTGCGTATGGGTGAAGCTCAACGACCTGAACAAGTGCAGGGATGCCGTATCGGCAGAGGGCTTCTCGGGATACTCTCTCTTCCAGAATCTGATAGTGGGCGGACAGACACCCGACGGACGGGATGCCACCAACGATCTGTCCTTCATGTGCCTGGATGCGACGAAGCACGTATTCCTCCCTCAGCCTTCCATATCCATAAGAGTGTGGAACGGCTCGGCGAAGGAGCTCCTGATGAGAGCAGCGGAAGTGACGAGAACGGGTATAGGATTCCCGGCTTACTACAACGACGAGATAATAATACCCTCCATGGAGAACAGGGGTATACCTCTGGAGGAAGCAAGGAACTACTGCATCATAGGATGCGTGGAGCCTCACGTACCCGGCAGAGAGGACGGATGGCACGATGCAGCTTTCTTTAACATGGTGCGTCCTCTGGAGATGGTCTTCTACAACGGAATGGATAAGGGCGAGGAAGCCAGCATACATACGGGAGACGTGGAAAGCTTCACTTCCTATGAGGAGTTCAAGGCAGCATACAAAAAGCAGATGGAATACAACATCGCCCTGCTGGTGAACGCGGACAATGCGATAGACAGGGCCCATGCGGAGAGGAGCCCGCTCCCCTTCGAGTCGGCTCTGATAGATGACTGCATTTCAAGAGGAGTGCCGCTGCAGAGCGGGGGCGCCGTGTACAACTTCACGGGACCGCAGGGCTTCGGCATAGCGAACGTGGCTGACTCGCTCTATACGGTAAAGAAGCTGGTGTTCGAGGAGAAGAAGTTCACTCTGAAGGAGCTCGCGAGAGCCATGCAGATGAACTACGGCAAGGGCTTCGACGAGACCACCGCAAGAGAAGTCGCAGGCCGGGTGGCCAAGGCGGTGAGCGAAGCCGGAGGAGAGGTGACGGAGCAGCTTATAAGCGACAGCGTAAAGGCAGTCCTCACCATGGAGATCGATCCGAAGGAAAAGGCAAGATACGAAGAGATATGGCAGATGATAGACGACCTGCCGAAGTACGGCAACGATATAGATGAGATAGATACCATAGCGAGAGAGGCAGCACACTTCTATACGAGACCTCTGCCTCAGTACAGCAATCCCAGAGGGGGGATATTCCAGGCCGGTCTGTACCCGGTGTCTGCGAATGTGCCGCTGGGAGGCCAGACCGGAGCCACACCCGACGGAAGGCTCGCTCATATGCCGGTGGCCGACGGAGTCTCTCCGACCAACGGCAAGGACCTGAACGGACCAACGGCTTCGTGCAACTCGGTGGCACGTCTGGATCACAGCGATGCATCCAACGGGACTCTCTTCAATATGAAGATGCACCCTACGGCAATGAGCGGTGAGAAGGGGCTGGAGGACTTCGTATCTCTGGTGAGGGGCTTCTTCGACCAGAAGGGGATGCATATGCAGTTCAACGTGGTAGACAAGGAGACGCTGCTGGATGCCCAGGCCCACCCGGAGAAATACCAGGGACTGGTGGTCAGAGTGGCAGGGTATTCGGCACTGTTCACCACACTTTCGAAGTCGCTGCAGGATGATATCATCCGCAGGACCGCACAGGGGCAGTTCAGATAATATGAGTGACTATTCGTACCTGGATGTAAAAGGAAGGATATTCGACATACAAAGATACTCTATCCATGACGGGATAGGGATCAGGACCATCGTATTCCTCAAAGGATGCGCACTGCGCTGCCGCTGGTGCTGCAACCCGGAGTCTCAGAGATACGAGACGGAGACTATGATGGTGAACGGCAGGGAGAAGGTCTACGGGCAGGACGTGACCGTGCGTGAAGTGATGCAGACGGTGAGGAGGGATATGCCCTACTACAGCCGCTCTGACGGAGGCATGACCCTCTCGGGAGGAGAGAGCCTGCTGCAGCCGGACTTCGCAGAGGCGCTGCTCAGAGCCGGCAAGGAGCTGGGAGTGAATACGGCGATGGAGAGCATGGGGTATGCGGAGTACTCTACCATCGAGAGGATACTGCCATATCTGGATACATATCTGATGGATATCAAGCACATGAACCCCGCAAAGCATAAGGAATGGTGCGGCAAGGAAAACACCCTCATGGTGGAGAACGCCATGAAGATAGCAAAGAGCGGGAAGACACATCTGATAATAAGGGTGCCCGTAATCCCGGGGTTCAACGATACGGAGGAGGAGATAAGCGCGATAGCAGGGTATGCGGCTACTCTTCCCGGAGTGGATGAGATCGACCTGCTGCCCTATCACAGCTACGGACAGGGCAAGTACGAAGGACTGGGGAGACCCTACCACATGGGAGATGCGAAGTCTCCGGATACCGAGAAGATGATGAGACTGAAGGCGGCAGCCGAGCGCGGACGTGACATCTACTGTCAGATAGGCGGGTGAGACGGATGACCAGAAACACATTTGCACTGAAGGTAAATGAAGGCAGGAAGCAGGTCTTCAGAGAAGGACTGGGAAAGATATGGAACGGGATCACAATAGTCCTGGATAAGGCGGGAGCAGCAAACTTCAGCATGTGGCAGGTCGATGATATAGTATTCGGCTACTACGAGACGAAGGAGAAAGACGGAGCGCTCTGCAGTGAGCTGAAGGATCTCTTCGGGAGCATGGACAGATGCTATGACTGGATATCGGATCCCGAGAGTGAGATGAGACTCATGTATCATGACTTCGGAGTGATCAGGCAGAATAAGGAGCTGATAAGGCACAGGGTCTTCGTCACCAGACTGAAGGACGGATACGAGGAAGAATACAAGGCCAGGCATGACGCACTTGTGGAGGCAAGGGGAGGGGTCCCGGATCCGGGACCGGACAGCAACTTCTCCATATGGTATGCAGGCGGGTACATCATGGGATACGACGAGATAGACATCACCATGGAGAAAGATGAGACAGAAGAGGACCACGCCGGTACCGTGAAGTGGGAGACCAGGATGCTGGAGATCATGGACTGGATCACGGATGACGTGGACTGGCTCACCGGAGAGCACCACAGTCACGTGGCAAGGATAGGAACACACGGATGAAGATCCACATCAACAAATACAAAACCGACAAGCAGGAAGGGAGGAAGTGAAGTGGCTGAAGATCTGATACTGGAGCTGAACGGGATCACGAAGATATTTCCGGGAGTGAAGGCTCTGAACAACGTGCAGTTCCAGCTGAGGCGCGGCGAAGTGCATGCGCTGATGGGCGAGAACGGAGCAGGCAAATCCACCTTTATCAAGGTAATAACGGGTGTGCACGCCGCAGAAGAGGGACATATGTACCTCAACGGACAGGAGGTGCATTTTAAGGGACCTCTGGATGCGCAGGAGGCCGGCATAGCTGCCGTGTACCAGCACCCTACGTCCTATCCCGAGCTGTCCGTCACGGAGAATATCTTCATGGGACACGAGACAGTGAAGGGCGGCATCATACAGTGGAGAGAGATGAACGAGAAGGCGCAGCAGCTCCTTGACAGTCTGGATGCCGACTTCAAGGCAACTGACGAGGTGGGCGCGCTCTCGGTGGCACAGCAGCAGATGACGGAGATAGCCAAGGCGCTCTCCTCCAATGCGCAGATATTCATACTGGACGAGCCCACGGCAGCGCTCACGGCAAATGAGTCGGAGAAGCTGTACGGCATAGTCGACAAGCTGAGAGAGGACGGCAAGTCGGTCATCTTCATATCTCACCGCTTCGAGGATATGTACAGGCTGGCCAGCAGGGTGACGGTATTCAGAGACTCACAGTATATCGGAACATATGATGTGGACGGCATATCCAATGCGGACCTCATCAAGGCGATGGTGGGACGTGAGATCACGGATATGTATCCGAAGGAGAAGATAGAGCTGGGTCCGGAGATCTTCCGCATAGAGAACATGAGCCGGACGGGCTTCTTCAAGGAGGTATCGCTGGACGTGAAGGCCGGCGAGATCGTGGGACTCACGGGTCTCGTAGGTGCGGGACGCACAGAGACCATAGAGGCTGTATGCGGCATCACGAAGCCCGACAGCGGCAAGGTATATCTGGAAGGAAAGCAGATAGAGATAAACAAGCCTGCGGATGCAATGGAGGCAGGGATCATACTGCTGCCCGAGGACAGGCAGAAGCAGGGACTCATCCTCTCATGGGGACTGGGACGCAACGTGACACTGCCCATCCAGGACGAGCTGGCTGACAAGGGATTTAACAATGAGAAAAAGGAGAGGGAACTCTCCAAGAAGCAGCTGGAGGAAGTGGACACCAAGGCTGTGACTATATTCCAGCCTGCAAGCTCTCTCTCCGGAGGCAACCAGCAGAAGGTAGTGGTGGCCAAGGCTCTGGCTCAGTCCAACATGAAGGTGGTCATCATGGACGAGCCCACGAAGGGTATAGACGTGGGCGCGAAGAAGGAGATCTACGAGATCATGGGCCGGCTCGCGAAGAAGGGATACGGGATCATCATGATATCCTCCGAAATGCCCGAGATCATAGGCATGAGCGACAGAGTATACGTGATGAGGAACGGCAGGATATCGGGATGCCTCGACAGGAGTGAGGTGACTCAGGAGAGGATACTGGAGCTTTCAATGGAGCAGGGATCCGCCGGAAACGGAGGTAAGACGGCATGAAGAAGAAATCTTTGATACAGACCCTCACGGGGTCAAGAGAGATGAGTCTGGTGGCTGTACTGATAGTGCTGCTCGTCATCATAGAGATAATGAGCCCCAGCTTCCTTTCACCGAACAATCTGTCCCAGATATTCAGGAACAATGCCCTGACAATGCTGATGGCTCTGGGTATGCTGTGCGTCATGCTGACGGCCGGCATAGATATCTCCATCACATCCACGCTGGCTTTCGCGGGGATGACGATCGGAATGCTGCAAAAGCACAACGTGCTGCACAACACCTTCCTGCTCTTCCTGATAGGAGCTGTGATAGGTCTGGCCTGCGGCTTCCTGAACGGCATCATCATCGCCAAGGCAAAGGTGGCACCTATCATCTGTACGATGGGCTTCATGTATATATGGCGCGGCATGGCCTATGTGATATCGGGCAATACCTGGGCTTCGGGCGCGGATGTGGCAGGCTTCTCGGACTTCGGTAAGGAAGGCTCCGCCGGACCGTATCTGATACTGATCGCGGCATATATCATCTTCTTCGTATTCATGAAGTGGACCAGGTTCGGCCGGAAGATATATGCAGTCGGAAGCAATGCGGAGGCTGCCAGGATATCGGGTATAAATGTAGACAGGACGATGATCAGCGTCTATACGATAATGGGACTCCTGGCAGGACTTGCGGGAGTGCTCTCCGTATCGATATATGCATCGGCTCAGCCCAACATGCAGTACGGCAAGGAGATGGATGTGATCGCAGCCTGCGTCATCGGAGGCGTGTCCATGAGCGGCGGCCGCGGCAGCGTGACGGGGACCTTCCTCGGTGCACTCATCATAGCCATCATAGCCAAGGCTCTGCCTCTGGTGGGCATAGATTCCATAGCACAGAACCTGGTAAAGGGCATCATCATTCTGGCTGTGGTCATACTGAACGTGGTGACACAGCGCATGATGGATCATCAGAATCTCGTAAGGAGGGAAATGTAACATGGCAGGAAGATCAGGAAGAGAGATATCCGCCGTACCCGAAGGCGGACTGAAAGAAAAGCTCCTGTCATGGGAGGGAGCTCTGGTACTCATATTTGTGGCTGTGAACATACTGGGTATGGTCATCTCGCCGGTATACAACGCTACCAATGTACTGAGGGAGATGCCAAAGTATCTGGCGGAAGCCTTCATGGTATTCGGGATGGGATACATCCTGGTGCTGGGGGATATAGATATATCCGTAGGATCGATAGTGTGCCTTTCGGCAACAATGGCCTGCTTCGCAGGTAATGCCGGGCTGCCCTTCGTGATGGTGGCTTTGATATGCATGCTGACGGGTCTCGTATGCGGACTGATCAACGGTATCATCGCCGCAAAGTTCACGGAGCTGCCGACAATGATCATCACTCTGGGCACCCAGATCATCTTCAGAGGTATCGCTGAGGTGTCGCTTGGGAGCGGAGGCTCCATATCGATGGAGAATACGGACGGGCTGTCGGCCATAGCCAGCAAGGTAGGACCCTTCCCCATATCGTTCTTCGTGCTGATCATCTGTGCGGTGATATTCATAACAGTACTGGCGAAGACCACCTTCGGTCGCAAGCTGTATGCCATAGGCTCCAACCAGACGGCTGCGAGATATGCGGGCATCAACGTACAGGGCATCAGATGCTTCTGCTATGCACTGCTTGGATTCCTCTCGGGTGTGTCGGCGCTGTTCCTGCTGTCCACTCTCTACGGTGCCAATACCACTACGGGTAACGGCTTCGAGATGGAGGTCATAGCAATGTGCGTATTCGGAGGCATAGCCACTACCGGAGGAAAGGGAAATCTGATAGGCGGGTTCATAGCAGCCTTCATCATTTTCTGCCTGAAGATCGCTCTGGGGCAGAGGAACATCAATACTCAGCTGATACTGGTGATAATAGGTATCATGCTCATTCTGTCAGTGGTCATACCGGCGATCAGCTCTGCCCTGCCGAAGAAGAAAAAGGCAGAATAACAGAACAGATTGTAATGATCCACGCCATAAGGATGGATCTGCAATGCATATTTTCATAAAACAAAAGGAGGAAACGATTTTATGAAGAAAAAGTTACTTAGTCTGGTAATCGCGGCTACGATGGTCGCATCTGTACTCGCAGGCTGCGGCAGCAAAGCTGCTGACACCGCTGCACCTGCTGCCGACGCTGCTGCACCCGCAGCTGATGCAGGCTCTGCATCATCAGGCGGAATGACATGCGCACTGGTCACCAAGAGTGCAGGTAACGCTTTCATGGAGCTTCTGGGCTCAGGATTCAAGGATGCTGTGGAGGCTTCAGGCGGCACGGCTATCATCAAGGATCCCGCATCAGCTACTGCTGACGCACAGATCTCAGAGATCTCATCCCTCATCTCACAGGGTGTAGACTCCATACTTGTAGCAGCAAACGACGAGAACGCACTTAAGGCTGTCCTCAAGGAAGCTACAGATGCAGGTATCAAGGTGCTCACAGTTGACTCTGACGTGGCAGCTGATTCACGTGCAGTATTCGTAAACCAGGCTTCTACCGAGCTCATCGGACAGACTCTGCTTGATGCCGTATATGACATCGCAGGCGGCGAGGGCCAGTACGCTATCCTCTCTGCTACATCTCAGGCAACGAACCAGAACGCATGGATCGAGGCTATGAAGAAGGCAGCAGAAGCAGACAGCAAGTATGCAAAGCTTGAGCTGGTAGAGGTAGCATACGGTGATGACGAGCCTCAGAAGTCAACAGACCAGACACAGGCTCTCCTTGAGAAGTATCCTGACCTCAAGGTCATCTGCGCTCCCACCACAGTCGGTATCGCAGCAGGTGCAAAGGTGCTCCAGGATTCAGGCTCAAAGGTCAAGATGACAGGACTCGGACTGCCTTCAGAGATGCAGGAGTACATGGGCACAGATGATGCACATTCTTGCCCTTACATGTTCCTGTGGAACATGATCGACCTCGGCAACCTGGCAGGCTACACATCTGTGGCACTCGTCAACGGCGACTTCACAGGCAAGGCAGGCGAGAAGTATACCGCAGGCAACATGGGTGAGTTTGAGGTAGTAGATGTAGACGGCGCTACCCAGGTCATCCTCGGCAATCCCTTCAAGTTCACCCCCGAGAACGTAAAAGAGTGGGCAGATAAGGGCATGTAAGGCACAAACGGTTGCGAAAGCCGATGCACATTCATGCTCGCATGAAATGTGCAGAGGCTTTTAGCGACCTGCCAGGATATGAGGAAGAAGCGCGACAGCGCGGATTCCGAATGTCCTGGAGGATTTCGAAAGCGGCCGAAAGGCCGCGAAGAAATCCGTGGTTTGTGCCGCGAAGCCATTCCGGATTTAATGTATAATAACCCCATACAGGTTCTGTCCGTGCTGTTCATGCCCCGCGGTATGAGCAGCACGGAGAGGATCTCTGACGGAGGATTTCGGTGATACGCACCGGGAGAGAACAATACAGGAAAAGGAAAAGAGACGATGTCATACGATAACGGCGATCAGATAAGGATAGTACAGGAGACGGTGGCAGGCAAGGAGATAACCTTCGCCCATATCATAGGCAGCCCTGCACCGGTGATATTCCAGAAGCTGGGGCTCAACCCTCAGATAGACTACGGCTCATCGGCTATAGGCATAATGAACATGACCCCGCCCGAGTCGGCAGTCATCGCCTCGGATATCGCGATAAAGAGCGGCAATGTCTATCTGGGATTTGCCGACAGGTTCACCGGAACGCTGATCATCACGGGTGAGCTGGCAGACGTAAAGTCGGCACTCACAGAGGTGGTGGACTACTTCAGAGACGGTATGGGCTACGTAGTCTGCAATATCACACAGAAGTAGCGGGGCCGGATGTGACGAAGCAGGAGCTTCTTGAAAAGATCTTCAAGGGAGACTATGAGGACCTGAAGGGAAAGACCCTCAGGATGACCAGACTGAGAGTGCCCGGCAAGGAAGTCTGTATGGCCAATATCATCACGCCGACAGACAGCAGCGTATACCGGAACCTGGGCCTGCACATCGGAGTCCATGAAGGAGAGGATCATACGGGTGAAGCCATAGGACTCGTGAGGTTCACTCCCTGGGAGGCGGTAGTGGCAGCGGCAGACATCGCACTCAAATCGGGTGATGTGGAGATAGGCTTCATGGACCGCTTCAACGGATCGTTGATCATCACCGGAGCGCTGGCTCAGGTACAGACTGCGGTGGAGGAAGTGGTCGGATATTTCAGGAGCAGACAGGACTTCGGAGTCTGCGATATATACAAGAGCTGAACTATGAAGAAGATGTTTCTCATGGGCAGGAGCGAGGCGGGAAAGACTTCGCTGACTCAGGCTCTCAAGGGAGAAAAGCTGCATTACAGGAAGACCCAGTATACGAAGATAGCTGAGGACATGATAGATTCGCCGGGTGAGTACGCCGAGTCGAAATACTTCAGCATGGGGCTGGCCTGTTTTTCTTTTGAAGCGGATGTAGTGGCCATGGTGCAGTCGGCAGACGAGCCCTACAATCTCTTCGGGCAATGCCTGCATACCTTCATACAGCGTCCGCTGATAGGGGTGATCACGAAGACGGATTCACCGTATGCCAATGTACCCATGGTGAGACAGTGGATGGAGGATGCGGGATGTGAGCGCATATTTGAAGTGAACAATGTGACCGGAGAAGGTGTGGAAGAGCTCATGGCGTACCTGAAGGAAGACATGGAAAAGATGACTCTGGACGAAGCGATCGCAAGACAGAGCAGGGGTGTGAGCGAGTGGGAGAACGCACTGTAAGTGGAGCATCAGACACATTTATATATCAAACAGGAGGTACATCAAAATGTTAGTTGAAACAAAAGCGAAGGTAGGAGTGTTTTCGATAGCGCTGGGAGCATATCTTCCCCAGTTCCCGTCTCTGGTACCGGAATTCGAAAAACAGTTCGATGACTTCAAAAAGACCATCCCCGATACGGTGGAGATCATCGACGGAGGGATGATCACGACAAAGGAGCAGTCACAGGCAGCCGGCGACAAGTTCAGGGCAGCCGATGTGGATCTGGTATTCCTGCAGCTCCTTACCTATGCCACATCCTACAACATGCTCCCCGCAGTGAAGGATCTGGATGTACCGGTGGTGCTGGTGAATGTGCAGAAGCTGAAGGCTCTGGACTATGACCATACAGATATCGCCTCCTGGCTGGGCGAAGGCTATGCCTGCGGAGCGGTAGGAGAGATGGTGGCGGATCTGGAGAGGTTCGGCAAGAGACATGCGGTGATCACGGGCGTAGTAGAGGGAGGAGATCCCGGAGTGGCTGCGGAGATAGCAGACTGGTGCAGGGCAGCTCAGGTCAGGAGACGCTTCAGGGACACCAACATAGCCCAGATAGGCAGACCCTATCCCGGCATGATGGATCTGTATATCGATGAGTCCAATCTCTATCGCAGGATGCACCTTTATACCAAGCAGTTCGACTGGGAGAAGATGTGGGCGATCGCTGATGACATCAATGACGAGGCAGCCATCAGGGCAAAGGCTCAGGATATACTTGACACCTTCGATATCGAGGGCGGCGGAAGCATAGAGGAAGTCTGGGAGATGGCCAGATACGTGGTGGCTTTCGAGCAGTGGGTAAAGGATGAGAAGCTGGGCCTCATTGCATCTCACTATGACGGCTATGCAACAGGCAAGGCCGGAGTGCTTGACAGCATGCTGATACCTGCTTTCTCCATGCTGATAAAGCAAGGGACAGCCTGCGCCGTAGAGGGAGACATGAAGGTGGCCATGGCCATGAGCATCCTGAAGACCATATCGGGTACGGGTCAGCTGGCAGAGATGTACTCCATCGACTTTAATGATGACATTGCCATAATAGGACACAGCGGCTCGGGTGACTATGACATATCGAAGGGCAGGAAGCCTACCATGAAGATAGTAAAGGTATTCCATGGGAAGACAGGCGGCGGATACCTGACGCAGTTCTATCCTCCTACGGGAGACATCACATATCTCGCCATCACTCAGGACGGTGACGGGCACTTCAAGTTCATAGCGGCAGAGGGTGTGAACGAAGAGGGCAAGATCCTCTCCATAGGAGACACCAATATGCGGACACGTTTCACCTGCGGTGCGCGTGAGTTTGTCAACCAGTGGAGCGAATGCGGCCCCACACACCACTTCGGAGCTGCCATAGGAAGGCATATCCACACCATAGAAAAGGTGGCCAAGATAATGAACGTTCCGCTCCAGGTGGTGACCAAATAAGACAAGATCACAATATTCTCTTTTAATATTTCATGAAGTATGCTAACATTGGGAAAGTAGAAACGTTTCGACTTTGCTTCACATACCCGGAAGGCGCATAAACATGGAATCTACGATCAAGGACATCAAGAGAGAAACAGGGCTCGCGCTATCAACGATTTCGAAATATCTGAACGGAGGAAATGTCCGTCCGGAGAATAAGAAAAAGATAGAAGATGCCGTAAAGAAGCTGGATTATCATCCGAATGAAATGGCAAGAGGACTGATCACAAAAAAGACCAGGACCATAGGGTTCGTGATATATGACATATCGGGGACATTCGGCGGACTGCTCACTCATTATGTGGGTGCTCTCACAAGACAGAGCGGCTACGGGATGATCATATGCGATTCCAACAACGATGAAGAGATCGAGGCAGAGAATATAAAGTTTCTCGTGGATAAGAAGGTGGACGGCATACTGGTGATACCGGTGTCTTCGGACGAGAGCTTCCTGGAGAGCGCGAAGAGAGCGGATATACCGATAGTGACGCTGGACAGGAGTATACCCGGTGCACATCTGGACTGTGTGACGATAGACAATGTGGCAGCGGCACAGACAGCGGTGGAGTATCTGATACGGCGCGGTCACGAGAAGATCGCCGCCATATACTCCGAGGAGTATACGGGAAAGCAGCGAAGAGACGGATACCGCAACGCCATGAAGGAGGCAGGGCTTCCGATCTCGGGAACCTATGAGTACCACGAGGGTATACACAGTGTATCGCTGGGGTACACGGGGACGAAGAAGCTGCTCGCACTGCCGAAGTCTGACAGACCTACGGCGATATTCATGAGTAATTATGAAGTGGCACTGGGTGTGGTGATGGCGATCAACGAGCAGGGTATATCCTGCCCTCAGGATATATCGCTCATCAGCTTCGACGCTCTGACCCTGAACCTGGTGATGAAACCGATGATGACAGTCATGGTACAGCCCATGGAGGAGATAGCCTCCGAGGCTGTGAGGATACTGATGACGAGACTGCAGAGTGAGGGGCAGACCGCGGTGCAGCGGGTGCTGCTGTCGGCCGAGCTCAGAGAGGGAGACTCTGTCAGAGACCTGCGCAGCAGGCGATAGAAAGGATCGGGATATGGAGACAAAATATTATCTGGCAGTAGACATAGGAGCATCATCCGGAAGACATATACTGGCACATACAGAGGACGGCAGGATCCTGATAGAGGAGATATACCGCTTTCACAACGGTGCTGTGGACAGTAACGGACACAAGGTCTGGGAGACCGACAGATTCCTGAAGGAGATAGTGGCCGGGCTCAAGGTCTGCAAGGATGAGGGGAAGATCCCCGTATCCATGGGGATAGATACCTGGGGCGTGGACTATGCCCTGCTTGACGGCAGCGGCGAGCCGGTGGCTCCCACGTATGCGTACCGTGATGCGCGTACGAACGGGATGGACGCAGAGGTATACAAGATCGTACCGGAGGACGAGCTCTACGGGAGGACCGGCATACAGAGAGCCATATACAATACGATATTCCAGCTCATGGCAGCGAAGAAGACGGAGCCCGATAAGCTGGCCAGTGCCGAGAGCATGCTCATGATGCCTGACTATCTTCACTTCCTGCTGACGGGAAAGAAATGTCAGGAATACACCAACGCCACCACGTCAGGGCTCGTGAATGCGAAGACGAACGACTGGGATATGGATCTGATAGACAGGCTCGGGTATCCGAGGAAGCTCTTCGGAAAGCTCTCCATGCCCGGGACCGTAGTGGGAGACCTGAAGGAAGAAATACAGAAGGAGGTGGGATTTAACTGCAAGGTGGTCCTGCCTGCCACACACGATACCGGATCGGCTGTGATGGCTGTCCCGTCCGAATCGGACGAGGCACTCTATCTCTCATCCGGGACATGGTCGCTCCTCGGGTGCGAGCTGAAGGAGGCGAACTGCTCCGATGCGGCCAGAGAAGCCAACTTTACCAATGAGGGCGGATATGATCACAGATACAGATTCCTGAAGAACATCATGGGACTCTGGATGATACAGTCCGTGCGTGACGAGCTGAAGGCGAAGGGAGAGGATTATTCATTCGCTCAGCTATGCGACCTGGCAGAGGAGGCAGAAGGAGATGCTACGGTAGACGCGAACGATGACAGGTTCCTCGCTCCGAAGTCGATGATCGAGGAGATACAGAAGGCCGTGACCGAGGCCGGAGGCAGGAAGCCGGAGACACCGGGGGAGCTGGCACGCGTGATATACAGGTCTCTTGCCGTATGCTATGCGAAGAGCATAGACAACCTGGAGAAGATGACTGGGAAGAAGTATGACAGTCTCCATATCGTGGGAGGAGGCTCAAATGCGGACTATCTGAACAGGCTGACGGCACAGACCACGGGGAGAAAGGTATATGCGGGACCCGGTGAGGGAAGCTCGCTGGGCAATCTCGGAGCACAGATGATTGCAGACGGAGTATTCGGAGATCTGTACGATTTCCGTGCTGCGGTGCGCCGGTCATTTGATGTAAAGGAATACTGATAAGACCGGTAATATAATTCTTAATTGTATAGGAGGGTAACGAAATGGCAAAAAACAGGTATCTGGGTGAGTATCCCGTGATCGGAATACGTCCCTGTATCGACGGAAGGAGAGGTCCGCTGAAGGTAAGGGAATCTCTTGAAGATCAGACGATGGGCATGGCGAATTCCGTCAAGAAGCTCTTCGAGGAGAACCTCAAGTATTCCAACGGTGAGCCGGTAAAGGTGATCATAGCCGACACTACCATAGGAAGGGTGGCTGAGTCGGCGGCCTGCCAGGAGAAGTTCAGAAAGGCGGGAGTGGCGATCACTCTCTCTGTGACTCCCTGCTGGTGCTACGGCTCGGAGACGATGGACATGGATCCTCTCACCATCAAGGGTGTATGGGGACTGAACGCTACCGAGAGACCCGGTGCGGTGTATTTGGCAAGTGTGCTGGCTACTCATGCACAGAAGGGACTCCCTGCATTCGGCATATACGGCAAGGATGTACAGGATGCGGATGACAGTGTTATCCCTGAGGATGTGAAGACCAAGCTCCTCAGATTCGCAAGGGCAGCAGTGGCAGCGGCTACCATGAGGGACAAGTCCTATCTGCAAATCGGATCGGTCACTATGGGTATCGGCGGCTCCATCATAGATCAGAGTTTCTTCGAGGAATATCTCGGCATGAGAGTGGAGTCGGTGGATGAAGTGGAGATACTCCGCCGCATGGAAGAGCACATCTACAACGAGGATGAATACCAGAAGGCTCTCGCATGGATAAAGAAGTACTGCAAGCCCGGCTTCGACAAGAACCCCGACTTCGTGAAGAAGTCCGACGAGCAGAAGGAGAAGGACTGGGAATTCACGGCGAAGATGGCCTGCATCATAGAGGATCTCTATCAGGGCAACAAGAATCTGCCTGAAGGATGCGAAGAAGAGGCAGTGGGCCACAATGCAATATGCGGTGGCTTCCAGGGACAGAGGCAGTGGACGGACCACTGGCCGAACTGTGACTTCCCCGAGGCTATACTCAATACGAGCTTTGACTGGAACGGCGCCAGGGAGCCCTTCGTTCTCGCTACGGAGAACGACACTCTGAACGGAGCGAGCATGATGTTCATGAAGCTCCTCACGAACCGTGCACAGATGTTTGCCGATGTACGTACCTACTGGAGCGGCTCGGCTGTGAAGCGTGTGACGGGATATGACATCACGGGCAAGGCAAAGGAAGCAGACGGATTCATACATCTGATAAATTCCGGCGCATGCTGTCTCGATGCCTGCGGTGAGGTAAAGGATGAGAACGGCAATGCCGTGATGAAGGAATGGTACGATGTGACCGAGAAGGATATCGAGACCATCATGAATGCCACGGAGTGGTGTCCCGCCGACAACGGATATTTCAGAGGAGCAGGATACTCATCGAGGTTCCTCACCAGAGCGGAGATGCCTGCGACCATGATCAGGCTGAACCTGGTAAAGAACCTCGGACCTGTGCTGCAGATAGCAGAGGGATGGACGGTCAATCTGCCCGACGAGGTATCGGATGTACTGTGGAAGAGGACAGACTACACATGGCCCTGCACATGGTTCGCTCCCAGATGCGACGGCAAGGAGGGATCTCCCTTCAGGAATGCCTATGATGTGATGAACAACTGGGGTGCCAACCACGGTGCCATCAGCTACGGACACATCGGTGCGGACCTCATCACCATGGCATCGATGCTCCGCATACCGGTATGCATGCATAACGTTCCGGTCAGTGATATCTTCCGTCCGGCTGCGTGGAATGCCTTCGGTTCGGACAAAGAGGGTGCCGACTACCGTGCATGTGCGGCATACGGGCCTCTCTACAAGACGATACGTTAAAAGATTCACTGTTATCAGGGGTTCCCGGGGATATTCGGGAACCCCTGATTTTTTTGATTTTATTCTTGACGAAACGTTTCGTTTAATGTATATTATTATTCATAGCGTGAACCGCAGAAATACGGACAGGCTGCAATACGATAACAGATCTTGGATTTGGAGGTTTCATAATGAGTGTTGATGCAAGTAAAGTACCACAGATCACATTGAGCACAGGTCAGAAGATACCCTGTATAGGCATGGGAACCTTCGGATCGGATCGTTTCACTGCAGAGGAGGTCAGCAATGCAGTAGCGGGAGCCATACGCATCGGATACCGCATGTTTGACTGCGCGTCCTGCTACGGCAATGAGGATCAGATAGGAGAGGTCTTCACCAACGCATTTAAGGAAGGCGTGGTAGAGCGTAAGGATCTCTTCATAATGACAAAGGTCTGGAACGATATGCACAGGAAGGTCGAAGAGGCTGCAAAGAAGAGCATAGCCGACCTGAAGTGTGACTATATCGATCTCTACTTCATCCACTGGCCTTTCCCGAACTACCATGCACCGGGATGCGATGTGGATTCCAGGAATCCCGACAGCAAGCCCTTCTCAGTGGCTGAGTTCATGGATACATACCGTCAGATAGAGGCACTGGTAGACAAGGGTCTCGTAAAGAATATCGGAATATCGAACATGACGATACCGAAGCTCGAGCAGGTCATCGATCAGTTCCGCATCAAGCCTGTGGCATGCGAGCTGGAGCTGCATCCCTGCTTCCAGCAGCAGGAGCTCTTCGACTATCTTGTGGCGCATGATATACAGCCTATAGGCTTCATGCCCCTCGGCTCACCTCAGCGTCCCGAGAGAGATATGCTGGCAGAGGATATAGCAGACATGCAGGTGCCTGAGTTCAAGGCTATCGCCGAGGCTCACGGAGTACATCCCGCCATCATAGCTCTGAAGTGGGCAGTGCAGAGAGGACAGATACCGATCCCCTTCTCTATCCACGAGATGGAGTATGCGAGCAATCTGGAGTCTACGGTCACCGAGCCTCTTACAGATGAAGAGATGGCAAAGATAGCTACGCTGGAGAAGAACAACAGGCTCGTCAAGGGCCAGGTGTTCCTGTGGCCGGGTGCCACCGACTGGCATGACCTCTGGGACGAGGACGGGACGATCACGGATTGCCCCGACGCAAAGTAAGGATCATATCAGAGGGGAGCGTTCTTGGAGGCGGCTTGGACTTTTGAGTACAGACGGGAGACCGACAGGACGAGGCGGGCAGACATCCTGAAGAGGGCTGCAGCCGAAGACTCGGCGGATAAGAGCGTGGAGATCAGACAGAAGCTCTTTGACGCCAGATATGACAATAAGAACGGATACGACATCGACTACTTCATCAGAGGCTTCGTCAACCTGCAGTCGCTCAAGAGAAGAGTGTATCTGCCGGGAGAGAAGAAGCGTCTGAGAAGAGAGGTCGAGGGAATAAAGAAAGACTGGCAGTTCGACCTGTGTGCAACTTATGGGGAGACAGGCGCGAGTGCGCTGCACGATGAACTGTATAATCTGACTCTTCTATATATAGAGCTGTGCAAGAGAGATAAGACGTACAACTCGATCCTGTGGGGTATGGGACATATAGGAGAGAACAAGCAGACCAACAAGATCATCGTCGAGATCAATGAGGTTGCCGGAAACATACCGTCGAAGGTGGATGCGGAAGATGAGCTGAGACCCTTCACGGAAGCGGCCATGGAAGCTCTCAGATCGGTATATCCGAACGAGACGGCAGATATGGAATAGCGCAGATACCGGCAGATTGGAGGAACAATAGTGGAGAAGATCAAACAAAATGCAATCGTGAAAAAGATAGGCTTCAACAGATGCGTACTTCTTCTGGTACTCGTGTTGATGTATATCATCTTTTCACTCCTGGTACCGGGGTTCGCCGGGATGGCACGTATCATGAGTATACTGAACTACGTGTACTTCCTTGGATTCCTTTCACTGGGAGTCACATTTGTCATAGCGACGGGCGGTATAGATTTCTCTATCGGCCCCGTCATGTTCTGCTGCGGACTGGTGTCCGGATATTCCATGCTGAACAAGGGTGTGCCCGCACCGCTGGCACTCCTGATGAGCATACTCATCGGACTCGCCTTCGGTATAGTGAACGGATATCTGGTGGCATACTGGACGGTGCCTCCTTTCATAGTCTCGATGGCATCCATGAATATCGCCAAGGGTCTGGCGGCAGTATTTACCAAGACTCAGTCGGTGAGCTGGCCGCTGTCCACCGATCCAGTATACGGATGGATACGTAACGTGGTCAGTGTCAACGGGTTCCCGGTGGGTCTCGTGATCTTCCTGGCTGCGGCCTTCATATGCATGGTAGTGCTGAACAATACCAAGCCGGGCAGATATATCCTCTGCCTCGGAAGCAACCGCGAGGCGGTCCGTCTCTCGGGTGTGGATACAAAGAAATGGGAAATGCTGGCATACGCTATATGCGGACTGCTGGTGGGTATAGCAGCGATCTTCTTCGTATCGGCATATACGACAGTACAGCCCGGATACGGTGATCAGTACAACAACGAAGCGATCGCGGGCTGCGTCATGGGAGGAACCTCCATGGTAGGAGGTCTCGCTTCCATAGGAGGTACGGTGATAGGCGTCTTCATCATTTCTCTCCTGCAGGAAGGTATACTTGCTCTCGGATTTGCCAAGGACGTGCAGCTGATAGTGACAGGCCTCATAGTCATAGTGGTCGTCTATCTGGATGTCATGGCACGCCGCAGGAAGAATTAAGAGGAGGGACATGTAATGGGTGATACGATCTTAGTAATGGAAGACATAGACAAGACCTTTCCCGGTGTCCATGCGCTCGATCATGTACATTTCGATGTGAAGAGAGGCGAGGTACACGCTCTCATGGGAGAGAACGGTGCCGGCAAGTCCACACTGATGAAGGTCCTGACCGGTATCTATACCAAGGATTCGGGCTCCATCACGTATGAAGGAAAAGAGATAGAGTTCCACAATACAAGAGAGGCTCAGGATGCGGGCATAGTCATCGTGCACCAGGAGCTCAACATGGTGGGTGACCTGACCGTGGCACAGAACATCTTCATAGGAAGGGAGTTCATGAAGGGCTTCCGCATAGATGACAAGAAGATGATAGCCGAGTCCAAGAAGCTCTTCGACGAGCTCAAGATAGACATCGATCCCAAGGCAAAGATGAGCGATCTGACTGTAGGAAAACAGCAGATGTGCGAGATAGCGAAGGCTATATCACATCAGGCCAAGGTGATCATCTTCGATGAGCCTTCGGCAGCTCTGACAGAGAAGGAGATAGAGGATCTCTTCGTCATCATCAGGGATCTGAGAGAAAAGAACCTCGGAATAGTATATATCTCTCACAGGATGGATGAGATAAAGGTGATCACCGACCGCGTGACCGTCATGAGAGACGGCGGATATGTGGGAACCCTGATCACGAAGGACTGTACGAAAGAAGACATCATCAACATGATGGTGGGACGTGTGATATACGAAGAGCCGAAGACTCAGAGCATGGTGCCGAAGGATGCTCCGGTCGTGCTCAAGGTAGAGCATCTGAACGCAGGCCGTATGGTGAAGGACGTGAGCTTCGAGCTCAGAAAGGGCGAGATACTCGGCTTCTCCGGACTGATGGGTGCCGGGCGTACAGAGACAGCGAGAGCGCTCTTCGGAGCAGATCCCAAGACCAGCGGAGACATCTATGTGAACGGCGAGAAGGTAGTGATCAACTCCCCTCAGGATGCCGTGAAGCACGGAATAGGATATCTCTCGGAGGACAGGAAGCGCTACGGTATAGTGGTGCAGAAGACTATCACCGAGAACTCCACTCTGGCCTCGATGGAAGACTATATGAGCGGTATCTTCATCAACAAGAGCAAGGAAAAGAAGGTCACCGAAAAGTATATCGATGAGCTGAAGACAAAGACACCCGGACCGGATCAGCTGGTGGTCAATCTGTCCGGAGGAAACCAGCAGAAGGTGGTCATCGCCAAGTGGCTGGTAAGGAACTGTGATATCCTGATATTCGATGAGCCTACGAGAGGAATAGACGTCGGTGCGAAGAACGAGATCTACAAGCTGATGAACCGTCTCGCTTCCGAGGGCAAGTCGATCATCATGATCTCTTCGGAGATGACCGAGATACTCCGTATGAGTGACAGGATAGTCGTGATGTGCGAGGGCGAGAAGACCGGAGAGCTGGATATAGCCGAGGCGACCCAGGAGCTCATCATGGACAAAGCTACGCGCAATATATCATAGGAGGGACACTAATGACTAAGAAGAAAAAATCAGGATTTTTATCCGATCAGAGATTCATAGTACTTCTCGTGATCATTGCGCTGGTCATCATCTACATGATATTCAGCCCGGAGTTCCGCAAGTACTCATCGATACTGTCGATGCTGGACTTCTCATACTATGATGTACTGATGGCTATCGGGGTGACATTCCCGCTGATCACGGCAGGCGTGGATCTTTCCATAGGAACAGGTATGGTGTGCTACGCACTGGTGGCCGGAAGACTGATAAGAGACTTCAACTGCCCCGTAGTCGTCGCAATGCTTGTATGCGTACTCTTCGGTACGATAGTGGGTCTTGCCAACGGGACCCTGATAGGAGTGATGAACCTTCCTCCATTTCTGGCAACACTTTGTACATGTATGATAACCAGAGGCATCAGCTCGATGGTAATGGCAACTCCCTGGCCTACCAACAAGCAGCCCGGAGGATGGTTTCACTCGATCTTCAAGCTGACCATAGGTCACGGCAGATCGGCGCTCAAGCTCCCGATAGGATTCGTCGTGGTGGTATTGCTGGTGCTCATAATGGAGTTCGTGCTCAACCACACCAAGTTCGGAAGGTACACGATAGCTATCGGAAGTAATAAGGAAGCGGTAGCTCTCTCCGGAGTGAACGTAAGGTTCTATCACGTGATGGCATATGTGGTGTGCGGATTCTTCGCAGGACTCGCAGCCATAGCATACGCAGCAGTGGTGCCTACGGTGCAGCCCGGAACCGGTGCGGGACTGGAGCTGGATGCTATCGGCGGAGTGTTCGTCGGAGGCGTGTCGGCTACCGGAGGCTACGGATCGGTGATAGGTACCCTGGAGGGAATATTCGTCATCATGTTGCTGAAGACCGGACTTCCTTATATAGGACTCCAGGCAAACTGGCAGCAGATCATCACCGGTATGGTGCTGATAGGAGCAGTCCTTATAGACGTGGCAAAGCGCAGAAGGCTGGCCAAGGAGTCATAAGGGACACGAAACAAAGCGGTATATGGTACGCGATGGTGCGTTTCATATAAATAAAAATCTTTTCATTCACTAAAAAAGGAGGACGAAATGAAAAAGAAGATCATTGCATCACTTCTCGCAGGAATGCTGGTAGTATCATCACTGGCAGGATGCGGAAGCACAGCAGCAGACAACGCAGCACCTGCACCTGCAGCAGAGGAGGCAGCTCCCGCAGCAGAGGAGGCAGCACCTGCAGCAGAGGAAGCAGCTCCCGCAGCAGAGGAGGCAGCTCCCGCAGCAGAGGAGGCAGCTCCTGCAGCAGCAGAGGGCGGATCAGGCGAGTACACAGGCGGCACACAGTTCGACGGTGTAGTAGCTAAGGAAGCTTACAAGTTCCCTGTAGACGTTAAGTCTTTCCAGTCAACATACTGGCAGGCAGCTCTGAAGGGAATGGATATGGCTAAGGCTGAGCTTGGTGTAGACTACGATGCACACGGCCCCAACTCTGAGTCAGATATCGCAGATCAGGTCAACATGCTGAACAGTGATATCAACAGCAACCCTCCCGGAATCGCACTTGCAGCATGCGATACGAAGTCAGTCCTTGACTCTCTCAAGACATGCGCAGACAAGAAGATCCCCGTGGTCTGCTTCGATACAGGTGTGGCTGACGCTCCCGAGGGATCTGTAGTAGCTACAGTCGCTACAGACAACACTCAGGCAGGTGAGGTTGCAGCTGAGAATATGTACACAGCTCTGAAGGATGTGATCGCAAAGGCAGACGGCCAGGTACGTGTCGGTGAGGTCAACCAGGATGCTACAGCTCTGAACATCCAGCAGAGAGGAATGGGCTTCGTCAACAAGTTCACAGATCTCGTAACAGCAGACGGCAAGACTGTTGCAGTAGTAGGTAACGAGTTCTATGCAAACGAGGCAAAGAAGGCTCATGCTGATCTTGCTGATGAGAAGTCAGCAGACGTTGTCATCGAAGTAGCAGTTCCCGCTCAGACAACTGTTGAGCTCTGCTCTACAGCAGCTCAGGCAATCATGTCAAAGTCTGACACGATCGGTATCTTCGGTTCAAACCAGACCGCAGCAGAGGGTGTGCTTGCAGCAGATGCAAACCTTTCAATCCTCGGAACAGACGCTGCAGCAGGTGATGTGATCGGTATCGGATTCGATGCAGGTTCTATCATCAAGGGCGCTATCTCTGACGGCACAATGTACGGTGCAGTCACACAGTCACCTCTTATGATGGGCTACTATGCAATCTATGCCCTGACAATGGCAGCAAACGGCGACAAGGTAGAGGACTTCCCTACAGCCGGATACTGGTATGATGCTAACAACATGAACGATGATACTATCGCTCCCAACCTTTACGACTAAGCAGGATCTGAGGAACGTAGTAGTATAAGTCGAAAGACTAAAGATGATCGTTCTGACTGAGAATCATCGCGGCTCTTCTCTCTCAGGAGAGAAGAGCCGTTTTTTACACCAAACAAGATCAAGGAGATAATCATGCTAAAAGGAATTCCTAAGATTTTACCCCCGGAGCTACTGAAGATATTATGTGAGATGGGACATACCGACGAGCTCACCATAGGTGACGGGAACTTCCCGGGCACTACCTATGGCAAGAAGGTGATCCGCATGGACGGACACGGTGTGCCGGAGATACTTGATGCGATCCTTCAGGTCTTCCCGCTGGACACCTATGTGGAGCACCCCGTGACCCTCATGGCTGTGGTCAAGGGTGACACTGTGGAGACTCCCATATGGGATACCTACAAGGAGATAGTCAGGAAATATGATGACCGTGGAGATGCCTGCTTCGAAGAGATAGACAAGTGGGAGTTCTACGACAAGACAAAGGAGCATTCCAGCGTAGTGATACAGACAGGAGAATCTGCTCTGTATGCAAACATCATACTGAAAAAAGGCGTCGTGACTGACTGAAAGGAATGATATGAGAGAGCTACTTTTGGGGATAGACATAGGCACCAGCTCATGCAAGATATCTGTGTTTGACAGAGAGGGAAATGATCTGGCATCGAAGACCGGACTGTACGATGTGGCATATCCGCATCCGGGATGGGCGGAGCAGAGGCCCGAGGACTGGTGGCAGGCTGTGTGCAGCTCGATCAGGAGCATTTTTGCAAAGACACATATAAAGCCCGAAGAGATAAAGGGTGTGGGAATAGACGGACAGAGCTGGTCCGCGATAGCGATCGACAAGGACGGGAAGGTGCTCTTCCCCACGCCGATCTGGATGGATACCAGATCGGAGGATATCTGCATAGAGCTGAACCGTCGTATAGGAGAGGACAGGATATTCGAGCTGGCAGGCAATCCGCTCAAGCCATCTTATACGACCCCCAAAGTACTCTGGTATGAAAGGGAGTATCCCGAGGAGTACCGCAAGATAGACAAGATACTCCAGAGCAACGGCTACATAGCCTACAGACTCACCGGAGCGGTGACGCAGGATGTATGCATGGGATATGGATGGCACTGCTTTGATATGAAGTCCGGTAAATGGGACACCGGGATGGCGAAGGAACTGGGCATTCCTGTATCCTTCCTTCCGGATATAGTGAACTGCGACACCATCGTAGGCAAGGTGACGCCACAGGCTTCGGAGGAATCGGGGCTCGCTGTGGGCACGCCGGTGGTGGCCGGAGGACTGGACGCCGCATGCGGTACGCTGGGGGCGGGAGTGATTGATGACGGAGACACACAGGAGCAGGGCGGACAGGCCGGCGGTATGAGCATATGCACGGACAGCTATCATGCCGACCCGAGGCTGATACTCAGCTTCCATGTGGTGCCTGACAGGTGGCTGCTCCAGGGCGGAACGACAGGAGGCGGCGGTGTGATGCGCTGGTTCGAGAGTGAGTTTGCAGGAGAGGAGCGTATGAAGGAAAAGGACGGAGCGCCCTCATCTCTCATACAGCTCAATGATATCGCAGAGAAGGTGGCACCCGGATGCGACGGGCTCGTATTCCTGCCGTATATGTCGGGAGAGAGGACACCAATTTGGGATACACGCGCAAAAGGTGTATTCTACGGAGTGGATTTCTCCAAGACAAAGGGACACTTCGTGAGAGCCTGCATGGAGGGCGTGGCTTATGCTTTAAGACACAATCTGGAGGTGGCTGAAAAGGCCGGAGCCAAGTCGGATGTGCTGAGAGCCGTGGGCGGCTCCGCAAACTCGAGGCTTTGGACCCAGATCAAGTCTGATGTGACGGGCAGAGAGATCGTTGTGCCTGCATCGGATACGGCGACCACGCTGGGAGCAGCGATGCTGGCGGGCAAAGCCATAGGCATGTATGAGTCGTATGCGGAGGCGGTGAAGCTGGCCGTGAAGGATACGAGGAAGCATACACCTGCAAGTGATACAAAAGAAGCATATGATAAGGCTTATGAGACTTATCTTTCGATATATGAAGATCTGAAAGATCTGATGCACAAGGGATGAAGGGCTGTATGAAGATCAGCCGTAAGACCCGTATGACAGGTAAAATTATGAATTGATCATAAGGAGGAAAAAATGAAAGCAGGAGTAGTACATGCAAAGAATGATATAAGGTATGAGGATATCGAAAAGCCCAAGGCAGAGCCGGGCAAAGTAGTGATCAAGGTAAAGTACACGGGAATCTGCGGATCGGATGTGCCCAGAGTGAACGGAGATGCCTGCCACTACTATCCCAATGTGCTCGGACACGAGTTCTCGGGCGTAGTGGATGAGATAGGAGAGGGAGTCACCACACTGAAGCCGGGTGACAGAGTAGCCGGGATGCCTCTGGTACCCTGCATGAAGTGTCCCGACTGCCAGAAGGGAGACTATTCTCTTTGCAAGCATTACAGCTTCATAGGCTCCAGAGAGTTCGGAAGCTTCGCGGAGTATGTGAGCGTACCGGAAAAGAACGCAGTGAAGTTCGATGATAACGTGAGCTTCGAGAAGGGTGCTTTCTTCGAGCCGGCGACGGTAGCTCTCCACGGGCTGCAGAGGCTGGACTACAAGGGAGGAGGAAACGTGGCCATACTCGGCGGCGGTACCGTAGGCATGATGACAGCCCAGTGGGCACGTATATTCGGCGCGAAGAAGGTAGTGGTCTTTGACATAGTGGATGAGAGACTGGAGCTCGGCAGGAGGCTCGGAGCTGATGAGGGGATCAACACCCTTCAGGAGGGCTTCATGGACAAAGCGATGGAGCTCACCGGCGGCCGCGGCTATGATTATGTATATGAGACAGCCGGCAATACCATCACGATGAAGATGGCATTCAAGCTGGCTGCGAACAAAGCCGGGGTATGCTTCATAGGCACACCTACCAAGGAGCTGTCCTTTACAGTGGACGAATGGGAGTGCATGAACCGTAAGGAGTTCACCCTGACCGGATCGTGGATGAGCTACTCTGCTCCTTTCCCCGGAAAGGAATGGGAACTGACAGCGTATTACTTCGGCAACGGCATGCTCAAGTTTGACGATTCCTTCATATATAAGAAGGTACCCCTCTCGAACATAGCCGAGGCATTCGAGTGGTTCAAGACACCGGGGACCGTGAAGGGTAAGATACTGATCAACAGTGAGGAATAAAGGACAGGACGATAAAGAAGGTTCAGAAAGGACATAGAAGATGAAGGATTATATGAAGGAGATGGTAAGGCTTCAGAAGCAGGGGGAGGCTGTAGGCATATATTCTGCCTGCACCGGTAATCCTCTGGTGCTGGAGGCGTGCATGAGGCATGCCGTGAAGACGAACACTGTGCTGCTCATAGAGGCTACCGCAAATCAGGTGGATCAGTACGGCGGATATACGGGTATGAAGCCGGCGGATTTCATGGATATGATAAAGAAGCTTTCCGGGAAGACAGGTCTTCCTATGGAGAGGGTGATACTCGGAGGAGATCATCTTGGCCCGCTCACCTTCGCACATTATGATGAAGACAAGGCGATGGAGGAGTCCCGCGAGCTCATAAGGCAGTATGTGTTGGCAGGCTTCACCAAGATACATATCGATACCAGTATGAAGGTGGCAAGTGATGATCCGGATACGAGACTGTCGGACGAGATCATATCGCGCCGCGGAGCGGAGCTTGCCTCGGTGGCAGAGGAGGCATACAAGGAGCTGAAGGCAAAGGATCCCGATGCAAAGCATCCTGTCTATATCGTGGGAAGTGAAGTGCCGATACCCGGAGGATCACAGGATGCCGTGGACAGCGGAGTGCAGGTCACGAAGGTGAGCGACTTCAAGGCGACGGTAAAGGCCTTCGAGGAGGCATTCGCCGCCAGGGGTGTGAAGGAAGCATGGGACTATGTGATAGGTGTAGTGGTGCAGCCCGGAGTGGAGGAAAAGGATGCCGGATGCACCGAGTATGTGAGAGAGAAGGCAGTGGAGTTGATGGCTTCTATAAAGGAATATCCCGCTCTGGTATTTGAGGGGCATTCCACAGACTATCAGACGAAGATAAAGCTGAGGGAGCTGGTAGAGGACGGAGTAGGCATACTGAAGGTCGGACCGGGACTCACCTTTGCGCTGAGGGAGGGACTCTTCGCCCTGGCCTATGCGGAGAAGGAACTGTATGCATCGGAGCCTGACAAGCAGAGCGGCTTCATGGAGAAGCTGGATGCTGCCATGAAGGCTGAGCCGAAGTACTATAAGAATCACTACCACGGTACCCAGGCTGAGATAGACCTGAAGCGCAAGTTCTCTTTCTCGGACCGCTGCAGGTATTATCTGCCCGATGATGAGGTGCAGAAGGCGATAGACACACTGTTCGCAAACTTCAGAAACGGTGTGCCGCTGAATCTGCTTTCACAGTTCATGCCGATACAGTATACTAAAGTGAGAGAAGGGCTGCTGGCTAATGAGCCTGAGGCTCTCGTCTTCGACAGAGTAGGCAATACCATAGACGAGTATCTGTATGGTACGAGACAGGAGAAGCTCGGATAGGGTATACTGATGGAATGACAAGATCATAAAGTGTGACACAGGAGGGTAAAGGAATGTCGCTGGTAACATCTAAAGAAATGCTGGAGACAGCAAGGAAGCAGGGATACGCAGTAGGTGCCTTTAACGTCGAGAATATGGAGATGGTCATGGCGGTGCTGGCCGCTGCCGAGGAGACCGGCTCTCCTGTGATCATGCAGACTACGCCGGGAACGATAAAGTATGCCGGACTGGATTACTATCTGGCCAATGTAAGGGCAGCTGCCGAGAGAACGAAGATACCCGTGGTCATGCATCTGGACCATGGCAACAGCTTCGAGCTGGCCTGCGAGGCCTACCGTGTCGGATACACGTCGATAATGATAGACGGATCCAAGAAGGTCTTCGAGGAGAATGTGGCGCTGACAAAGTCGGTGACGGATGTGTGCCATGCGGGAGGCGTACCTGTAGAGGGTGAGCTGGGACGTGTAGGCGGCAAGGAAGATGATCTGGACAATACGGGGGATGTGAATCCCTACACCGATCCTGATGAGGCAAAGGAGTTCGTGGAGCGCACGAAGGTGGATACTCTGGCGGTGGGCATAGGTACCTCGCACGGGGTATACAAGGGCACGCCGAAGGTGAATGTGGAGGTGCTGTCTGCTATACGTAATGTGGTAGACATCCCGCTCGTGATGCATGGTACGTCGGGGGTGCCTGATGACCAGGTGCGTGACTGTGTGAGCAGGGGCATATGCAAGGTCAACTATGCTACGGATCTTCGTATAGCTTTCACCGAGGGAGTGAAGGAGCATATCGCGGCGCACCCGGATGACTTCGATCCGAAGAAGTACTGTGCGCCTGCTATGGAAAAGGTGAAGGCGTATGTGATGCAGAAGATGGAGGTCGTGGGCAGCTGCGGTAAAGCGTAGGGCCCGGCGGCCGCTTTTGCTGCGCCGATGTTGGAATTGGCAGACAAGCAGGATTTAGGTTCCTGTGTCGCGAGGCGTGTGGGTTCGAGTCCCACTCGGCGCATAGATTCACGTCCCGGCGCCAGCCGCGCACGGCGCGGCTAAGCGGCGCTCGAAATGTGCCAGAGGGCACATTTCGCACTCGGCGCATACCTTTATGCCCCGGCGCCAGCCGTGCATACCTATTTATTTAAAGGAGAGAGGATATGAATGTAGTCTGTCTGGATATGGAGGGGGTGCTGGTCCCGGAGATATGGATAGCCTTTGCAGAGGAGACCGGCATACCTGAGCTGAAGCGGACCACTCGTGACGAGCCTGACTATGACAAGCTGATGAAATACAGGATAGGCATCCTGAAGGAGCATGGACTGGGACTGAAGGAGATACAGTCCGTGATAGAAAAGATAGATCCCCTGCCGGGGGCGAAAGAATTTCTCGATGAGCTGAGGAGCATCACGCAGGTGATCATACTCTCGGACACCTTTGAGCAGTTTGCGACTCCACTGATGAAGAAGCTGAACTGGCCCACCATATTCTGCAATACCCTGGAGGTGGCAGAGGACGGAAGCATCACAGGCTACAGGATGAGAGTAGAGAAGTCCAAGCTTTCCACGGTGAAGGCACTGCAGAGCATTGGCTTCGAGACCATAGCTGCAGGCGACTCCTTCAACGACCTCGCCATGATAGAGGCATCCAGAGCAGGCTTCCTCTTCAGGAGCACGGAGCAGATCATGAAGGATCATCCGGAGCTTCCCGCATTCGAAGAGTACAAAGACTTCCTCGAGGCTATAAAAAAAGCCCTGTAGAGGCTTGACACACATATACAGAGAGTAGTATCATCTGTACTTGCCGAAGACAGCAGGTGGAGGGATCGTATGATCCGGACCGTAAGATCCGCAAGGACGCCAGCCGAGGAAAAACATACCCAATACGGGTTTTGTATGGGATTCGATCTCCCCTGTCTTTACGGCAGGGGATTTTTGTTTTTTCGGTAAATCTTAAAAGGAGGTAGAAAAGCGTATGGCAAAGGTAGAACTCAAGGCTCCCATAGTCGATGAGATCTCCGAAAAGATCAAGAATGCACATGCGGCAGTGCTCGTAGACCACAGAGGACTCACAGTCGAGCAGGACACTCAGCTTCGCAGACAGCTCCGCGAGGCAGGCGTCACATACAAGGTCTACAAGAACACCATGATGAAGAGGGCTTTCGAAGGCACAGACTTCGCTGAGCTCGATAAGCATCTCGACGGACCTTCCGCATTGGCTCTGGCCGATGAGGATGTCACGGCTCCCGCCCGTGTGCTGGTGAAGTTTGCAAAGACCGCGGACAAGCTTGAGATCAAAGGAGCAATCATCGAGGGCAGCTACTATGATGTGAAGGGTATAGAGGAGCTTGCTAATGTTCCTTCAAGAGAGGAACTGCTCGGAAGACTCTTTGGTTCATGGAAGTCACCTGTATCCAACTTCGCAAGGGTCATCGCCCAGATCGCGGAGAAGGGACCCGATGCAGGAGAGGCAGCAGCACCTGCTGAGGAAGCAAAGGCTGAAGAGGCAGCTCCGGCTGAGGCACCTGCTGAAGAGGCAGCACCTGCAGAAGCAGAGGCACCTGCAGCAGAAGAAGCAAAGGCAGAAGAGTGATCATTACTTATTATTAATTGGAGGAAATCAAAATGGCAAAGCTTACAAAAGAAGAAATAATCGATGCTATAAAAGAGCTGACAGTGCTTGAGCTGAACGATCTCGTAAAGGCTTGCGAGGAGGAGTTCGGTGTATCTGCAGCAGCAGGCGTAGTAGTGGCAGCAGGCGGTGCAGCAGCAGGCGGCGCAGCAGCAGCTGAGGACAAGACAGAGTTCGACGTAGAGCTGACTGAGGTAGGACCTAACAAGATCAAGGTCATCAAGGTCGTACGTGAGGCTACAGGTCTCGGCCTGAAGGAAGCAAAGGATCTCGTCGAGGGAGCTCCCAAGGTACTCAAGGAGGCAGCTGACAAGGCTACAGCCGATGATATCAAGGCTAAGCTCGAGGCAGAGGGCGCTAAGGTTACCCTGAAGTAAAAATAAATTAAATTTTTATTGACTTCATAAGAAAGCTTGTGTTACCATGTAGATTGCACTTTTGTGGCGGCGCAGGCTTTCTTTGTCTTTAAATCCAGCCGTAAACGCCCTTTCCGGGCGCATTTCTGCAGGGTGTGGGAACAGAAAAACACATTATTATTCACGGGGTGATGACTTAAATGGAAAAGAACAGAATATACCCAGTCTACAGCGGTAAGAACCTGAGGATGAGCTACCAGAGACAGAAAGAGGTCCTGGAGATGCCCGATCTGATAGAAGTTCAGAGAACGTCGTATGACTGGTTTATTAATGAGGGCTTGAAGGAAGCGTTCGAGGATATTTCCCCTATAAACGACTATAGCGGAAATCTTTCCATGGAGTTTGTCGATTACCAGTTCAACAAAGACAAAGTTAAATACAGCATAGAGGAGTGCAAGGCGAGAGATGCCACATATTCGGCTCCTCTCGAGGTGACGGTAAGGCTCTACAATGCATCCAAACCGGAGGGAGACAACACCGAGCAGAAGATATTCATGGGTGAGCTCCCCATCATGACGGATACCGGAACATTCGTCATCAACGGCGCGGAGCGAGTCATTGTGTCTCAGCTCGTCCGTTCACCCGGCATATATTATGGTATAGATCACGATAAGTTCGGTAAGAAGCTCTATTCCTGCACTGTGATACCCAACAGGGGCGCATGGCTGGAGTATGAGACCGATTCGAATGATATCTTCTATGTACATGTAGACCGTACCAGGAAGGTTCCTGTCACGGTGCTGCTCCGTGCTCTGGGGCTGGGCACCAACCAGGAGATCTTCGACCTCTTCGGAGATGAGCCCAAGCTCGTGGCTTCCATCACCAAGGATCCCGGGGAGAGCGTGAAAGACGGTCTGCTGGAGCTCTACAAGAAGATACGTCCCGGTGAGCCTCTGGCTGAGGAGAGTGCAAGGTCACTCATCGAGGGAATGTTCTTCGATGCCAGGAGATACGATCTCGCCAAGGTGGGACGTTACAAGTTCAACAAGAAGCTTTCCTTCAGGAACCGTCTGGCAGGACAGATCCTCGCCGAGGATGTGCTGGATCCCGCTACCGGAGAGATCATCAAGCTTCCCGGCAAGAACGGTCTGGCAGCGAAGGCAGGCTGCGAGGTCACGAGAGAGCTGGCCGATGAGATCCAGAACAGCGGCGTGCGCAGCGTGACGATACAGACAGAGAAGAGGAACGTGAAGGTCCTCTCTTCGATGATGGTGGACATCAATCATTATATCGAGTTCCCCAAGGGCGAGAGTGCAAGGGATTACGGCGTGACTGAGCTCGTGTACTATCCTGCTCTCGAGAAGCTGATGGAGGAGAACGATACACCCGAGGCTCTCAAGGATGCTATCAGGCACAATATCGGAGAGCTGATCCCGAAGCATATCACCAGAGAGGATATATTCGCTTCGATCAACTACAACATGCATCTGGAGTATCATATCGGACACAAGGATGATATAGACCATCTCGGCAACCGCCGTATCCGTGCGGTGGGCGAGTTGCTCCAGAACCAGTACAGGATCGGTCTTTCGAGACTGGAGAGAGTCGTGCGTGAGAGGATGACCACACAGGACATCACCACCGTGACCGCTCAGCAGCTGATCAACATCAAGCCCGTGACTGCAGCAGTGAAGGAGTTCTTCGGGTCATCCCAGCTGTCACAGTTCATGGATCAGAACAACCCTCTGGGTGAGCTGACACACAAGAGAAGACTCTCGGCCCTGGGCCCCGGCGGACTCTCAAGAGACCGTGCAGGAATGGAGGTCAGAGATATCCATTATTCACACTACGGTCGTATGTGCCCCGTAGAGACACCCGAAGGACCGAACATCGGTCTGATCAACTCGCTGGCATGCTTCGCACGTATCAACGAGTATGGCTTCGTGGAGTCTCCCTACAGGAAGGTGGATCATTCTGATCCCGAGAATCCGAAGGTGACGGATGAGGTCGTATACATGACCGCGGACGAAGAGGACAACTATCATGTAGCTCAGGCTTCCGAGCCGCTGGATGAGAAGGGTCACTTCGTGAACCGTATGGTGTCGGGACGTTTCAAGGATGAGACGCAGCAGTACGAGAAGGGCATGTTTGATTACATGGACGTGTCCCCGAGACAGGTCTTCTCAGTGGCTACGACTCTTGTGCCTTTCCTGCAGAACGATGACCCGACGCGTGCGCTGATGGGCTCGAACATGCAGAGACAGGCAGTGCCGCTTCTCACTACCGAGGCACCTCTCATCGGAACAGGCATGGAGGCCAAGGCAGCTGTGGACTCAGGCGTATGCGTGGTCGCAGAAAAGGCTGGTACGGTGCTGCTGTCGCAGAGCGACTCCGTGAAGGTGGCCAATGACGACGGCACGAAGACAGACTACAAGCTGTCAAAGTTTATGAGATCCAACCAGTCGAACTGCTACAACCAGAGACCCATAGTGGTCAAGGGCCAGCATATCGAGGCAGGTGAGGTCATAGCGGACGGTCCTTCCACGAGCAACGGAGAGCTCGCCCTGGGCAAGAACCCCCTGATCGGATTCATGACATGGGAAGGATACAACTACGAGGATGCAGTGCTGATCAGCGAGCGTCTGGTAAGAGATGATGTATTCACTTCCATCAATATAGAGGAATATGAGTGCGAGTCCAGAGACACGAAGCTCGGACCCGAGGAGATCACACGTGATGTGCCCGGTGTCGGTGAAGAGGCTCTGAAGGATCTGGATGAGAACGGCATCATAAGGATAGGTGCTGAGGTCAGAGCCGGAGACATTCTGGTGGGTAAGGTCACTCCCAAGGGAGAGACAGAGCTGACCGCAGAGGAGAGACTGCTGCGTGCGATCTTCGGCGAGAAGGCGCGTGAAGTCAGGGACACCTCCCTCAAGGTGCCTCACGGTGAGTACGGTATAGTGGTAGACGCCAAGGTGTTCACGAGAGAGGCGGGAGACGAGCTCTCCCCCGGAGTGAACAAGGCGGTGCGTATCTATATTGCTCAGAAGAGAAAGATCGGTGTCGGAGACAAGATGGCAGGACGCCACGGCAACAAGGGTGTGTGCTCGAGAGTGCTGCCTATAGAGGATATGCCTTATCTTCCCAACGGCAGACCCCTCGACATAGTGCTCAACCCTCTGGGCGTGCCTTCACGTATGAACATCGGTCAGATACTGGAGATACACCTTTCACTGGCAGCTGCAGCACTGGGATTCAAGATCACGACTCCCGTGTTCGACGGAGCCAACGAGTTGGATATCGAGGAGACCCTCGAGCTTGCAAACGACTATGTCAACAGCGAGTGGGAGGACTTCGAGAAGAAATACAAGAAGGTCCTTCTTCCTGAGGTGATGAAGTACCTTTCAGACAACAGGGCACACAGAGAAGTATGGAAGGGTGTGGAGATCAAGAGAGACGGCAAGGTGAGGCTGAGAGACGGAAGGACCGGAGAGTACTTCGACAACCCCGTCACTATCGGTCACATGCACTACCTGAAGCTGCACCACATGGTAGACGACAAGATCCATGCTCGTTCCACAGGCCCTTATTCGCTGGTGACACAGCAGCCTCTGGGCGGAAAGGCCCAGTTCGGCGGACAGAGATTCGGAGAGATGGAAGTGTGGGCACTCGAGGCATACGGTGCAGCCTACACTCTGCAGGAGATCCTCACCGTGAAGTCGGATGATGTGATAGGACGTGTGAAGACGTACGAAGCCATCATCAAGGGTGAGAACATACCTGAGCCCGGTATACCGGAGTCGTTCAAGGTGCTCCTGAAGGAGCTGCAGTCACTCGGACTCGACGTACGCGTGCTCAAGGAGGACGGTACCGAGGTAGAGATAGCCGAAACTGCCGAGTTTGGCGATACCGATATGCGTCACATCCTCGACGATGACCGCTTCTACGGCAGCGTGAACGAGGATGAGTTCAGAGCGAACGGCTACACGACACAGGAGTATGACAGTGAGACCGGGACGCTGGAGACCGTCGATGATGATGAGGAATCATACGTAGACGAGGAGCCGGTGGAAGAGATCGCTTACGATACTGAAGAGTGACTGGGAATACGCGAATCATAGACTGAGAGGAGTTCTATAAAATGCCGGATATGATAAACAGACAGAATGACAAATACGAGCCCTTATCCTTTGATGCAATAAGGATAGGTCTGGCAAGCCCCGGGAAGGTGCGTGAGTGGTCTCACGGCGAGGTGAAAAAGCCCGAGACCATCAACTACAGGACACTGAAGCCCGAGCCCGACGGACTGTTCTGCGAGAGGATCTTCGGACCTACGAAGGACTGGGAGTGCCACTGCGGCAAGTACAAGAAGATCAGATATAAGGGTGTGATATGCGACAAGTGCGGAGTCGAGGTGACGAAGGCATCTGTAAGAAGAGAGCGCATGGGTCATATAGAGCTGGCAGCACCTGTGTCACATATCTGGTATTTCAAGGGCATACCGAGCCGTATGGGACTGATACTGGATCTGTCGCCCAGAGTGCTTGAGAGAGTGCTTTACTTTGCGGCATATATCGTACTGGATCCTGCCGAGACGGATCTCGAGTACAAGCAGATCCTGACGGAGACCGAGTATCAGGCGAACCGCGAGAAATACGGATACAAGTTCCGTGTGGGCATGGGAGCAGAGGCAATAAAGGAGCTGCTTCAGGCCATAGATCTGGACAAGGAGTCGGATGAGCTGAGGGCAGAGCTTGAGAGCGCTACCGGCCAGAAGAGAGCACGTATAGTCAAGAGACTGGAGGTCATAGAGGCATTCAGGGAGTCGGGCAATGAGCCTGCATGGATGATCATGGACTGCATACCCGTCATACCGCCGGATCTTCGTCCTATGGTGCAGCTGGACGGCGGCAGGTTCGCCACATCGGATCTCAACGACCTCTACAGAAGGATAATAAACAGAAACAACAGACTGCAGAAGCTCCTGGAGCTCGGTACGCCTGACATCATCGTGCGTAACGAGAAGAGGATGCTGCAGGAGGCAGTAGATGCACTCATAGACAACGGACGCCGCGGCAGACCCGTCACGGGACCCGGCAACCGTCCCCTGAAGTCGCTTTCCGACATGCTCAAGGGTAAGGGCGGCCGCTTCAGGCAGAACCTGCTGGGTAAGCGTGTGGACTATTCGGGACGTTCCGTTATAGTCGTAGGCCCCGAGCTGAAGATATGGCAGTGCGGACTGCCCAAGGAGATGGCTATAGAGCTCTTCAAGCCCTTCGTCATGAAGGAGCTGGTGTCCAACGGCACATCTCACAACATTAAGAATGCAAAGAAGATGGTAGAGCGTCTCGATCCCGAGGTATGGGATGTGCTCGAGAAGGTCATACATGAACATCCCGTGATGCTCAACCGTGCACCAACGCTCCACAGACTCGGTATACAGGCATTCGAGCCGGTGCTCGTAGAGGGTAAGGCTATCAAGCTCCACCCCCTGGCATGTACACCTTTCAATGCCGACTTCGACGGAGACCAGATGGCAGTACATCTGCCCCTGTCTGTAGAGGCACAGGCTGAGTGCAGATTCCTGATGCTCATGCCCAACAACCTGCTGAAGCCCGCTGACGGAGGCCCCGTGAACGTGCCTACACAGGATATGGTCCTCGGATGCTACTACCTCACTCAGGAGAGAGAGGGAGAGCCCGGTGAGGGTAAGGTATTCAAGAACGTGAACGAGGCGATCCTCGCTCATGAGAACAAGTCGATCACACTGCACTCCAAGATCAAGGTCAGGGTAGAGCGTGAGGTCAACGGCAAGAAGTGCAGCGGCCTGGTGGAGTCCACCCTGGGAAGGTTCCTCTTCAATGAGATAGTCCCTCAGGATCTGGGATTCGTGGACAGGAGCACAAAGGGCAACGAGCTGAAGCTCGAGATAGATTTCCTCGTAGGCAAGAAGCAGCTGAAGCAGATCATCACCAAGGTGATCAACATACACGGTGCGATCAAGACCGCAGAGGTGCTGGATCACATCAAGTCGATGGGATATCACTACTCGACCATAGCTGCAATGAGCGTGTCCATCTCGGATATGACAGTGCCTTCACAGAAGCAGGAACTCCTGGATGCGGCACAGGATCGCGTGGACAAGATCACAAGGAACTACAAGCGCGGACTCATCACAGACTCCGAGAGATATAATGAAGTGATACAGACCTGGAAAGATACGGATGAGGCTCTGACAAAGGAGCTGCTGGACGGTCTGGACACATACAACAACATCTACATGATGGCAGACTCGGGAGCGAGAGGATCTGACAAGCAGATCAAGCAGCTCGCCGGTATGCGAGGACTCATGGCAGATACTACGGGACATACCATAGAGCTCCCGATCAAGAGTAACTTCCGTGAAGGACTGAACGTGCTGGAATACTTCATGTCTGCACACGGTGCGAGAAAGGGTCTGTCCGATACGGCTCTGCGTACAGCAGACTCGGGATACCTGACAAGACGTCTCGTCGACGTATCTCAGGAGCTCACCATACGTGAGCAGGACTGCTCGGCCGACAGGGATGAGATACCCGGAATGGTCGTCAAGGCATTCTATGACGGCAAGGAAGAGATAGAGAGCCTGCAGGACAGGATCACAGGAAGATTCGCATGCGAGGATATATATGATAAGAAGGGCAACCTCATCGTAGGAGCCAATCATATGATCACCCCCAGACGTGCGGAGCAGATCGTGACTGTGGGAGAGAAGGACGGCAAGCCCATCGAGGAGGTCAAGATAAGGACCATTCTCACATGCCGCTGCAAGAACGGCATATGCTCGAAGTGCTACGGTGCCAACATGGCTACGGGTGAGGCTGTGCAGGTCGGTGAGGCCATCGGTATCATCGCGGCTCAGTCGATAGGTGAGCCCGGTACACAGCTGACCATGAGAACCTTCCATACAGGAGGCGTGGCAGGAAGCGATATCACGCAGGGTCTTCCCAGAGTCGAGGAGCTCTTCGAGGCAAGAAAGCCCAAGGGACTCGCGATCATCTCGGAGATAGACGGAGAAGTATCCATCAGAGAGAAGAAGAAGGAGTCCATAGGCGCACCCAAGGATGAGGGTTCCGATGAGGATATGATCAGCAAGGATGATATCGTCAAGAAGGAAGTCGTAGTCACGGACAACGAGTCCGGAGAGGCAAAGAGCTATCTGATACCTTTCGGCTCCAGACTCAAGGTGAGCGAAGGACAGCATATAGAGGCAGGACAGGAGATCACCGAAGGAAGCGTGGATCCCCATGATCTGCTCCGTATCAAGGGACTCAGGGCTGTACAGGACTATCTGCTCCGTGAGGTACAGAGAGTGTACAGACTCCAGGGCGTGGAGATCAATGATAAGCATATCGAGGTCATCGTGCACCAGATGCTCAAGAAGATAAGGGTGACCGAGGCAAATGACGCACTTGATATCCTTCCCGGCGAGCTGATGAACGTACTTGATTTTGATGATATGAACGAGAGGCTCGTATCGGAGGGCAAGCAGCCTGCCGAGGGCACACAGGAGATGCTGGGTATCACCAAGGCATCACTGGCCACCGACTCCTTCATGTCGGCAGCATCGTTCCAGGAGACCACGAGAGTGCTCACGGATGCCGCGATCAAGGGTAAGGTAGACAAGCTGATCGGTATGAAGGAGAACGTCATCATCGGTAAGCTGATACCGGCAGGTACAGGCATGAAGCGTTACAGGAACATCGACCTCAATACCGACGGACCTACGCTGGGCGATGAGATAGACTTCTCCGAGGAGTACCAGGTCGGCGATGATACCGCAGAGGCAGAGGTCGAGGCTGAGGCAGATGAGACAGATGCCGAGCTTGTGACAGCGGGAGAGACCGAAGAGTAAGCACTCCAAAGTTTTTCTTGACAGCCGAAAACATAGGAATTATTATATTAGAGCGTGTCTTTACGGCACGCTCTATATTATGCTGTTGTGAATGGCAGTAACTATACTTAAAAAGAAAAGAGGTGAAACTTAATGCCAACATTCAACCAGTTAGTCAGGAAGGGCAGGCAGACATCTGCCAAGAAGTCTACGGCACCGGCTCTCCAGAGGGGATTCAACTCTCTGCAGAAGAAGGCAACTGCTACAAAATCTCCCCAGAAGAGAGGAGTATGCACAGCCGTCAAGACAGCTACTCCTAAGAAGCCTAACTCAGCGCTCAGAAAGATCGCCCGTGTGCGTCTTTCAAACGGTATCGAGGTGACGAGCTACATCCCCGGAGAAGGTCACAATCTTCAGGAGCACAGCGTAGTCATGATCCGTGGCGGAAGAGTGAAGGATCTTCCCGGTACAAGGTATCACATTATCCGTGGAACACTTGATACAGCAGGCGTAGCAAACCGTATGCAGGCTCGTTCCAAGTACGGCGCAAAGAAGCCTAAGGATAAGAAGTAAAAAAATATACAAAGGTTGTGTTGGATTAAGTTTCAGCACGAACACAAGTAGATTTTGATTGTGAGTACCTGTGGGTGAATGCCCACAAAGGAGGGAAGAAACGTGCCACGTAAAGGACATATTGTAAAAAGAGACGTACTGGCAGACCCGAAGTACAACGATAAGGTGGTGACGAAGCTCATCAACTCCATCATGCTCGATGGAAAGAAGGGCGTAGCACAGAAGATCGTGTACAACGCGTTTGAAAGAGTCGAAGAGAAAACAGGAAAGCCTGCACTGGAAGTATTCGAGCAGGCAATGAGCAATGTAATGCCTCAGCTGGAGGTCAAGGCAAGACGTGTAGGTGGCGCCACATATCAGGTACCTATCGAGGTGCGCCCCGACCGTCGTCAGGCACTGGGCCTTCGTTGGCTGACTCTGTTCTCAAGACAGAGATCCGAGAAGACCATGGAAGAGAGGCTGGCAGCAGAGATCATGGACGCAGCGAACAATACAGGTTCCGCAGTGAAGAGGAAGGAAGACATGCACAAGATGGCAGATGCAAACAAGGCTTTCTCTCACTATCGCTTCTGATGATCCGAGTATAGTAGGGAGGAAAAATCCTTGAGTAACGCAAAAGAAAGAGAATATCCTCTTGAGAGAACCAGGAACATCGGTATCATGGCGCATATCGATGCCGGAAAGACCACTCTGACCGAGCGTATCCTGTTCTATACAGGTGTGAACTACAAGATCGGAGAGACTCATGACGGTACCGCTACCATGGACTGGATGGCTCAGGAGCAGGAGAGAGGTATCACCATCACCTCTGCGGCTACCACATGCCACTGGACTCTCGAGGAAAATGCAAAGCCCAAACCCGGGGCTTTAGAGCACAGGGTCAATATCATTGATACTCCCGGACACGTAGACTTTACGGTCGAGGTGGAGAGGTCATTGCGCGTGCTCGACGGAGCCGTAGGTGTGTTCTCTGCGAAAGAGGGCGTGGAGCCCCAGTCGGAGAACGTATGGCGTCAGGCTGACGGATTCCATGTACCCAGACTGGCTTTCATCAACAAGATGGATACCATAGGTGCTGATTACTACAACGCATGCCAGACCATACATGACCGCCTCGGCAAGAATACCATCCTCATGAACATCCCTATCGGCAAGGAGGATACCTTCGCCGGGATCATAGACCTGCTGGAGATGAAGGCTTATTACTATGATGATAAGCAGGGTACAGAGGTCGAGGTCAAGGACATACCCGATGACATGAAGGATGAGGCAGAGGAGAAGCATCAGGAGACACTGGAAGCTATCTGCGAGCTGGATGAGGATCTGATGGAGAAGTATCTGGAAGACAAGGTGCCGTCCATCGATGAGCTCAAGACAGCGCTCAGAAAGGCGACCATAGCCGGAGATGCGATCCCCTGTTTCGCAGGATCGGCATACAGGAACAAGGGTGTGCAGAAGCTGCTGGACGGAGTCATAGAGTATCTGCCCGCACCTACGGATGTACCCGATGCAGAGGGTACGGATCTGGACGGCAATCCGCTGACGGTGCCTTCAAGCGATGACGCACCGTTCTCGGGTCTTGCATTCAAGATCATGACGGATCCTTTCGTAGGAAAGCTGGCTTACTTCAGAGTGTATTCCGGTACTCTCAAGTCCGGTTCATACATACTGAACTCTACCAAGAACAAGAAAGAGCGTGTGGGACGTATACTGCAGATGCACGCCAACAAGAGGACGGAGCTGGATACAGTGTACTCGGGAGATATCGCAGCAGCGGTAGGCTTCAAGTTCACTACTACAGGTGATACGATCTGTGATGACCAGCACCCCGTCATACTGGAGTCTATGGAGTTCCCCGATCCCGTCATCGAGCTCGCTATCGAGCCCAAGACAAAGGCGGGCCAGGACAAGCTGGGCCAGGCACTGGCAAAGCTTGCTGAGGAGGATCCCACGTTCAAGGCTCACACAAATGAGGAGACGGGCCAGACCATCATAGCAGGTATGGGTGAGCTCCATCTGGAGATCATCGTAGACAGACTGCTGAGAGAGTTCAATGTCGAGGCTAATGTCGGTGCACCTCAGGTGGCATACAAGGAAGCCATCACAAAGCCGGTGGATATAGAGTCCAAGTATATCAAGCAGTCTGGCGGACGCGGACAGTACGGACACTGTAAAGTGAAGTTCGAGCCCATGGATGCCAACGGCGAGGAGCTGTTCAAGTTCGAGTCGCAGGTGGTCGGCGGAGCTATACCGAAGGAGTACATACCTGCCATAGGCGAGGGTATCGAGGAGGCTATGAAGACCGGTATACTGGGCGGCTTCCCCGTGGTCGGTGTGCATGCTGTCGTATATGACGGCTCTTACCATGAGGTCGACTCTTCGGAGATGGCTTTCCATATCTCAGGTTCCATGGCCATGAAGGATGCCATGCAGAAGGGATCGGCAGTACTGCTCGAGCCCATCATGAAGGTCGATGTGACCATGCCTGAGGACTACATGGGTGATGTCATCGGAGATCTGAACTCGAGACGCGGACGTGTCGAGGGTATGGAAGACATCGGAGGAGGCAAGATGGTGCGTGCATTTGTTCCTCTTGCCGAGATGTTCGGATACGCTACGGACCTTCGTTCCAGGACACAGGGACGCGGAAACTACTCAATGTTCTTCGATCATTATGAGCAGGTTCCGAAGAATGTAGCAGACAAAGTACTGTCAAAGTGATATAAACACTTGTAATATTGCAATAATAACTTGAAAATGTGCCCTCTTTGAAATATAATTATGCAAGCATCCATTTTTTGAAGCGGGTAAGTGTAGACTAAGGAGGATATTAAAAATGGGAAAAGCTAAATTTGAACGTACCAAGCCCCATGTAAACATTGGTACAATCGGACACGTCGATCACGGTAAGACTACTCTTACTGCGGCTATCACAAAGACTCTTTCAGAGAGAGTTGCCGGCAACGCAGCCGTTGACTTCGAGAACATCGATAAGGCTCCCGAGGAGAGAGAGCGTGGAATAACGATCTCTACCGCTCACGTTGAGTACGAGACAGAGGCTCGTCACTATGCTCACGTGGACTGCCCCGGACATGCTGACTACGTTAAGAACATGATCACAGGTGCTGCACAGATGGACGGAGCTATCCTCGTCGTTGCAGCTACAGACGGTGTCATGGCTCAGACCAAGGAGCACGTGCTTCTTGCCCGTCAGGTCGGCGTTCCTTACATCGTAGTGTTCCTTAACAAGTGCGATATGGTAGACGATCCCGAGCTCATCGAGCTGGTCGAGATGGAGGTTCGTGATCTTCTTAATGAGTATGAGTTCCCCGGCGATGATATCCCGATCATTCGCGGTTCCGCTCTGAAGGCTCTCGAGGATCCTTCAGGTGAGTGGGGCGACAAGGTCATGGAGCTCATGAAGGCAGTAGACGAGTACATCCCTACTCCTCAGAGACCTACCGACAAGCCTTTCCTTATGCCTGTCGAGGACGTGTTCACGATCACAGGCCGTGGTACTGTTGCTACAGGCCGTGTGGAGCGTGGAATCCTTCACCTCAACGACGAGGTAGAGATCGTAGGTATCAGAGAGGATGTCAAGAAGACAGTCGTAACCGGTATCGAGATGTTCAGAAAGCTTCTTGATGAGGGTCAGGCCGGTGATAACATCGGAGCTCTCCTTCGTGGTGTAGACCGTAAGGATATCGAGCGTGGACAGGTCCTTGCAGTACCCGGATCAGTCACATGCCACACCAACTTCACCGCACAGGTATACGTTCTGACCAAGGACGAGGGTGGAAGACACACACCTTTCTTCAACAACTATCGTCCTCAGTTCTACTTCAGAACAACCGACGTTACAGGTGTGATCAACCTTCCTGAAGGCACAGAGATGTGCATGCCCGGCGATAACGTAGAGATGACCATCGAGCTCATCCATCCTATCGCTATGGAGCAGGGTCTTACATTCGCTATCCGTGAGGGTGGACGTACAGTAGGATCAGGAAGAGTTGCTTCCATCATCAAGTAAGTCGTCAGGACACTGATCTATCAAAGGCTTCCGGGTAGTTCATCCGGAAGCCTTTTATTATGTCAGAATTCATGTACCATAAAAAACGGCCGATGGACGTGTGGTCGGATCGCGGATAAAGTGATAATATTATAGTGCTTGTGTTTGATTGTATATTGGGAAGGATACGATATGGAAGACAGGAATCACACAGAGGAGAAAGACGAGAGAGCGGAAGAGCAAGCCCGTAAGGCTAAAGAGGCCAGAAAGAGCGTGAGTCGCAGGATGATCATATATATGGTCATCACGCTGAGCTTCTTTCTGTCGTTGGTAGGGACAGGGACATCGGGACATTTCACGGTGCGCTCATGGATAGACAGTTTCATCATCAGTACGTCGGTGAGTATGCTGATGGGATTTGTCATACCGGTCAGATACATAGTAGAGAAGGTATGTGCAAAGTATGATCTGCAGGAGGGCGACCTTAATACCCGCCTTGTAGAGAGTCTGATCGTGGATCTGCTGTTCACACCGCTCATGACCTTCCTTATGATCCTGTACGCCTATGTAGTGGCTACGATGAATGGGGCGAAGCTGATGCCGCTGATCACGATGTATCTGAGCAGTCTGCTGTCCTGCTTCCCCGTAGGATTCATTCTGATATTCCTCCTGATGCCGCTGTTCAGGAAATTTATCCTGAGCCATACTGATATCGGAGAGTGACAGGATGAAGCCGTCTGATTTTTATAAAGGTAAAAAAGTACTCATAACGGGGCATACCGGATTCAAGGGATCATGGATGTGCAGGGTGCTGCTGAATGCAGGTGCCGATATCACGGGCTACTCTACGGAGCCCCCTACAGAGCCGGCACTGTTTGATATGGCATCCATAAAGGATAAGATCCACCATGTGACCGGGGATATCAGAGATCTGGAGCATCTGAAAAAGGTGTTCGAAGAGACGAAGCCTGAGATAGTCATTCATATGGCAGCTCAGCCTATCGTGAGGGACTCCTACAAGGACCCGGTGTATACATACGAGACCAATGTGATGGGGACCGTGAACCTGCTGGAGAGCGTGAGGCTCACGCCCTCTGTGAGGTCTGTGGTCAATGTGACGACAGACAAGGTGTATCTCAACAGAGAGTGGCTCTGGGGATACAGGGAGAACGAGGAACTGAACGGTTACGATCCTTATTCCAACTCGAAGTCTTGCTCTGAACTGGTGACGAGTTCATACAGGAACTCCTTTTTCCGGGACAGGGAGATAGCCGTGAGTACCTGCCGTGCGGGAAATGTGGTGGGCGGAGGAGACTTTGCCAATGACCGTATCATACCCGACTGTATCAGGGCGGTGCATGACGGAAGAGATATAATCGTGAGGAATCCAGACTCAACGAGACCGTATCAGCATGTGCTGGAGCCGGTGTGTGCGTATCTGATGGTAGCCCGGATGCAGTATGACGATATAGGTCTCGCCGGAAGCTACAATGTGGGACCGGACGACAGGGACTGCCGCAATACGGGGGAGCTGGTGCAGCTCTTCTGTGACATGTGGAATGAGTCCTGTGACGGAGAGGCTACGGCGGCATGGAAGTGCGAGAGAGACGGAGGGCCGCACGAGGCGAACTTCCTGAAGCTGGACAGTTCTCTGATAAAGAAGACTTTCGGCTGGGAGCCTCACTGGAGCGTAGAGGATGCGATGAAGAAGATAGTGGAGTGGAATCGGGCCTACTTTGACGGACGCGATGTGGCGGATGTCATGGACAGGCAGATACAGGAATATAATGAGGCCGGGTAAGATAGTCACTCTGGCCGTCTTGGTCGCAGCAACATGTATCGTAAACGCCGGGCCGGCATTTTGTGAGGAATACAGCTCGGGAGCGTTGAAGTCTATCTCTGCGGTGACAGACCGTATGATGATCGGTGCACCTGTGACGGAGGATCAGGCGTATTATATGTCGGCACCGGATATCACGAAGCCGGCTGCTTTTCCGAACGCCACAGGGTATATCCTGATAGGTGACAGCCGCGTGGTGGGGATAGATGAGAGCTGCAGGATCAATGCTACACCCGACAATCATTTCGTCATCGCTGCCGGAGGACAGGGATATGACTATCTGAGGGAAAAGGCTTTTCCTGCCGCAGAGAAGATAGAGAAGGCATATCCCCAGATAAAGCGGTGGAAATATATCGTGAACATAGGCATTAACGATATGTCGAACCTGTACAAGTATATGGGGCTTCTGGGGTATCAGGGCACCCTGAAGGACATATACGTGGTATCGGTCAATCCGATCGTGGATGACCCTGCTTTTACCGCGATAGGGTGCACGAACGAGAGCATAGCGGACTTCAACAGGAAGCTGAAGGATACGGTCAATGTGAAGTATGTGGACACCTACAGTGTCCTGATGCTGGAGGGATATGACACACTGGATCACCTTCACTATACGGATAAGACCAACCGGAGAATATTTGAGCTGATAAAGGCAGCTGTCCCTTGACATCAGCGATATAAATAATATAGAATATACGAGCGCCTGAAAAAAGGGTGTAACGGGGTGTGGCTCAGTTTGGCTAGAGCGCTACCTTAGGGAGGTAGAGGCCGCAAGTTCGAATCTTGTCACTCCGACTACGAAAAGAACTGTTTTTCGTTGAATATTCAATGAATAGCAGTTCTTTTTTTTCGCAAAAGTTGAGTATTAGTGAGTATCCAAGAAAGTAGTGAAGCGATCACTGATCGAGACGGTCTGACATCGAGTCGGATGCAAGACGATTGTAATAGTTCAGTGCCTTGTTGATCCGTTTGGATAAGTGCTGGTAACGTTTGCCGTAGAATTCCGGGTAGAGTGAACCGGTGTAGGTGTCGGCCCGGCCGGCATCATCGGTGATGCATCGCTCGAAACCGACAGCGAATTCGGCGGCGGCTGCATAAGCGTCATCAGTCTCACGAAGAAGTCTGTCCAGCCTGCACGCTATCGGGTCGGCTCCGCCGATCTCGTATATGGCAAAGGCGAGCTGGGCATCAATGGAATCCCGGGAAAGATCGTGCTCAATGCAGTATTCCTTAAGCGCCTGCTTCCTGTCACCGTCATCGGTCCACTGGAAAAGACCGTATGCGCCGCTTTTCTCATTGACAGCTGACGAGTCGAAATCCGGAGACTCCACTGCGATGCTTCCCATTATCCCGCAGGCTCCGGCAGGAGAGAAGCCGGCTTCCAGCAGAGTCCGGTATATCAGTTCTTCTTTTTCCTCGGGGGTCATATTAAGACAGGGGTCTTCCAGAACAGTCTCCGGCTCGGGGGCGCCCTGCTCTTCTTCCTTGTGCGCGGCATTCATCACTGTCAGAACGATGATGGTGATAAGAAGCGGTGCCAGGATGACCAGTATCACGATATCCATGAGGTGTTCTTTTACGCGGTCCATACAAACATATAATATAACAGGGCCGGCTATTCCGGAAAGCCGGTTACTTTTCTCCGTAGGCGATCTTTATAATATCGTCTATCCCGGCTTCCTCTATGGAAATATCCCTGATGGGCTTCTTAGCGGACAGATCGGCTATGATATCTGCGGCGGAAATGTCGGACTTGGCGAATTTGTATCGGGCTACGTTGCCGGTGTGGGAGATCATCTCGCATCTGCCGTGCTCCGGTGCTTCTTCATCATAATACTCTACGACAAGAGTCCTGTAGGGGGCGATACGGTCAGTGATCTCCCGGAGGTTACCGTCCTCCATCATCTCACCGTGGTTGATTATGATCAGCCTCTCACAAAGCTCCTGTATGTCACCCAGGTCGTGGGTCGTAAGAATGACGGTAGTCTTCCGGACTTTATTTATCTCCCGGATGAACTTGCGCAGTGAATACTTGGCTGAGACATCCAGACCGATGGTCGGCTCATCGAGGAACAGAACCTTCGGCGAATGGAGCATGGCAGCCACCAGGTCACCTTTCACGCGCTGTCCGAGGGACATCTGACGGACGGGCTTGTCGACGAGCTCCTTTATCCCGAGGATGCTGTCCATTATATCTATCGTCCGGTCGTAGTCAGTCTGCGGGATCCTGTAGATGTGCTTCAGCAGTTCAAAGGTCTCGCCGAGTCGGAGATCCCAGTTGAGCTGCGATCTCTGCCCGAATACGACGCCTATGTTCCGCACGACTTCTTTACGGTGCTTTGATATGTCTTCTCCTCCGATGAGTACACTGCCGGAAGAAGGCGTGAGTATCCCCGACATCATCTTGATCGTCGTACTCTTTCCGGCACCGTTCGGACCTATGAAGCCTACGATCTCGCCTTCGTCGATGTGGAATGAAAGATCCCGTACCGCATGTATGAGGTCTGTATTTCCCGCCACGAGGCCCTTCAGTGCGCCTTTGAGGCCCGCTCCTTTTCGCTTTACCCTATAGTCCTTGCTGAGGTTTATCACATCTATCAAGGTCAGTTACCTGCACTTTCGTATTTTTTTAGTCCGGAGTTGAAATATGCACCTGCAGCTATCATCATCAGAAGCCCGACTGCTAGCGTGATAAAGGCGACACCGATCCCGTTGCACACTCCGTTGTCTATCCCGAGCAGGGAAGAGACAGGGTAGAAGGAGACCCAGCCTATGGGGATCAGATATGTCAGTATGAACTGCAGGCTCTCAGGATACATCGAGATCGGATACATGGTGGTCTTGTCCATGATCTCCTGCGTATACTGACCGAAGTCTACGGCGTTTCCAGTATGGAATGAGGTGCTCCCGATAAGGATATATATGCCTCCGCGGATGAGCGTGGCACCGACGAGCATGAGGATGATCTGAAGGGCGAAAAGAAAAGATGCCCGTACTCCTGAGGTCATGCAGCCGTATATGAAGACGATGATGCCGGGTATCAGATCAGTGATGCCGAAGATGTTGATGTTTGTAAAAAAGAACTGATAGAGCACTCCGAGCGGTCTCGTCAGATATCTGTCGAAATCACCCTCTATCACATACCATCCCATGAACCAGCCCTGCACGAAGAAGATCATGGATAATGCATGTGAGATAACTGAGAGTCCGTATAAGAAAGCAAGCTGTCCGTAGTTCCATCCGTTTATCTCGCCGAAGGATTCCACCACAAACTTGATGATGGCAAAGCCCATTATGAACTGAAGAGGATTGGATATGAACCATCCTGCGATGTTGGCGGGATACTCTATCACCGTCATGAAAGCCATCTTTATCACCTGACCCGTGACGTCAAGATAATGCCGTAATGTATCGCATGCTTTAGCCAAGATCAGCCTCCCTGTACCATCACTTTTTTCGTCGCCCTGTCCTGCGCAAGAAAGAATACGGCAGCCAGGATCACAAGCCAGACAGACTGGATGCCAAGCTGCGCTATGTGCTCGGAGCGGTCGCCCCTGCCTATGTAGATGCTGAGGGGCAGCTGATAGATATATACGAAGGGCAGGGCGGAAAGCACCCGGGCAACACTGTCGGGAAAGAACCATACCGGAATGATGCTCCCGGACAGGAGCCTCAAAAGATGCTTCTTCACCTGGATCAGCGCACTGATATTGACTGCCGTGAAGGCTATCATGCCGAAGAGAGCGGCGATCAGCCAGTTGATAAGAAACGACAGAACGACCGAGACCAGAAACAGAGGCAGGTCCCGTATGTCTGCCATGACGGGAAGCTTTATCATCACGGATCCGATCAGAAGTATCGGGATCATGTTCTGGAATATGAGAGCGATGATACTTCCGATATCCTCCGCGAAGAAGACCCCGAACAGGCTGACGGGCTTCATCATGTCCGTCGCGACGGTCCCTTTGTCCACGCTCTTCTCGATCCTTCTTTCCACGTTGGTGATGAGCAGCACGGACAGGGCCGAGGAGATGATGATATAGGTGAGCATACTGTCGGCATCGACTCCGCCTACGGTGCCGCGTCCGGTGTACAGAGCCTTCCAGAAATAAGCAGACGTGATCATGATTATGGTCTGCATCAGTATGTTGCCATACACGTTGAATTCATACGTCATGCTCTTTATTATCTGGGTTTTAATTATGAAAAGGTATTTATTCATGCAAATCCATACTATGGGAGAAAAAAAGGAATGTCAAACCACTTATATGGTAGAATGATAGTGTATTGTCACTCGAGGATAACAGCAAGGGGGTGTGTGATGGAAAAGACATATGATGTGGTCGCTTTGGGAGAACTGCTGATCGACATGACCATGAACGGAAAGTCTGCTCAGGGGAATGCGATGTATGAGGCCAACCCCGGAGGCGCGCCATGCAATGTGCTCGCAATGCTGGGGAAGTTCGGTCATAAGACTGCCTTCATAGGTAAGGTCGGAGACGATATATTCGGCAATGAACTGAAGGGTGTGCTGGACGAAGTCGGGATAGATCCAAGAGGACTTATCACTGACAGGGAAGTGCGCACAACACTTGCTTTCGTCAAGACCTTCGAGGACGGCGACCGCGATTTCTCCTTCTACCGTAACCCCGGTGCAGATATGATGATAAGAAAAGATGAGATAGATACCGGTCTCCTTCACTCTGCAAGGATCTTTCACTTCGGTACTCTGTCCATGACGGGTGAGCCGGCAAGGGAGGCTACGCTGTATGCGGTGGCCGAAGCGAAGAGCGCGGGAGCCGTCATATCCTTTGATCCCAATATAAGAGAGCCGCTATGGGAGAGTATGGAGGATGCGCGGGACCAGGTGAAGAAAGGCCTCGGATACAGTGATGTACTCAAGATCTCCGATAACGAGATACAGTGGCTGACCGGGCTGGATGATTACAAAAAAGGCGTGGAGTGGATATTCGAAAGATACGGGATCAGACTCGTCACGGTGTCTCTCGGAAAGAGCGGCAGCATGGCTTTCTACAGAAAAGATCCGGACAAGGCCGGCTATATCAGTGCAGAAGCGGCTCCTTTCATAAGCCGGGATACCATCGAAACAACGGGTGCCGGCGATACCTTCGGCGGATGCATACTTCATTTCGTCCTGGAAAAGGGGCTGCAGGAGCTGAGTGAAGCTGATCTTACGGAGATGCTGACATTCGCCAACGGAGCGGCATCGATAATAACCACGAGAAGAGGAGCGCTCCGTGTGATGCCGGAAGTGAGCGAGGTGAAGGAGCTGACCGGGAGGTGACTGCGCACGGTGTTGCCAGAGGCGGGCTCCGGTTCGTATAATTATTTGAAAATCTAATGCAGAAAGGTGAAATTTGTCCTTGAACAAGATAGATGATGAACTGCTCGAAGAGATAAACGGCGGGACACAGATCCGGTACGATATGGAAAAAGATCCCCTGTATCGCAGGTTCTCTTCAATGAAGGAGAACGAAAGGGAAGAGGGCGGATCCGGTATGGAGTCCAGAGCAGCTTTCCTCGGAGAGATCGGCAACTGGGTCAACGGCCGGAGAGCGACCGGAACGGCTGCCATCGGCCGGACTTCCACCGGAACGGGCAAAAAGGGATAGAGTTGGGACTTCTGATATGTCTGCTCATTTCATCGGCGGCATGGATCGCCGTGATGATCATAGAGCGTCGTACCGTGCTGTCCGGCTTCCTTCTTTTGCTGTCGTCTTTTCTTCTGGGGATGTTTCTGCTGTCCCGAGCCATGGGTGATCCGGCCTGGTTTTCCGATCATTTTCTCTTTCACATATTGCTGGATGTAGAGCTGATATTTATCGCAGCTCTGCTCATTGCGTATCCTCTGGTGCTGGTGCCGGTCTTTCTGATAGGCGGAGTGGTGCTGATGAAAAAAGAAGGGCTCAGGCCGAGGAATGTCCTGTCGGCAGGGCTGGCTTTTCTTCTCATAGCATTCGACATAGCGTATCCGATGATCTTCAATGTCACGGACTACAGTGTGTCCACACGGGTCTACTGGTATATCACCATGATATCCATGTATTTCGTGATACAGCTCGCATCATTCTGGATATCGGATCTGCTCAATCTCATACATATCAGGAAGGACAAGGGGCTGAAATATGTGGTGGTCCTGGGAGCGGGACTGTCGGGCACCTCTCCTACGCCTCTGCTTAAGGGGAGGATCGACAAGGGAATACAGACTTACAGAAACAACCCGGGAGCGAAGCTGATAATGTCGGGCGGACAGGGCCGGGATGAAGTGATAGCAGAAGGACGCGCAATGGCGGACTATGCCATATCTGCCGGTGTACCCGAAGCGGACATCATAGTAGAGGACAGGTCGAGGAATACGGAGGAAAACATCAGGTATTCCGCAGGGCTGATGGGAGCGGGAGCTTCATTTGCGGTGGTGACGAGCTCCTATCATCTGATGAGGGCTCTGATGATAGCCAGAAGACAGAAGCTTGGCTGCATAGGGTACGGGGCAAGGACCAAGCTCTATTTTTCCCTGAATGCTTTCTTAAGGGAGTATGCAGGGTATTTCAGAGATACGCGCTACGTGAGGCTGATCCATCTGATCTGTCTGACGGTGATCTATATCATATTTACCCTGGGAACCGTGTACCGGTAGGACGTATGTGATATACTTGGAACGGTGATACGTAAGAGCGTTGCCATTCCGATGTGATTATTCGTATATATATACAGAATAGTCCGAGGAAGGAGGTCAGGCATAGAGATGAATGAGAAAAACAGGATCGCAGATGAGATGCTGGAGGGTGTGAACGGCGGAAGAGAGCTGTCAAATGCCGATCTGATGCGTTCAAAGACCCAGGCGCAGGGACTGTCCCTGAAAGGGAAAGCAGCCAATACCGGCAATCCGGGACAGACTACAGCCAATACGTTCGAGGCGGCGTGTCCGCAGTGTAACGGTGCGAAGAGGATCTTCACGGTACATTCCGGAGGGAGAGCAATAGGCACTTGCGGCCATTCGATTGACTGCTGAACATGACCCTCAGAGAGCTCGGGATCGGTAAATCTGCGATTGTAGAGCAGGTAGGAGGAGAGGGATCGCTGAGACAGCATTTCCTGGATATGGGAGTGATACCGGGGGCTGAGGTCACAGCTATACGTTTTGCACCCATGGGAGACCCCATGGAGCTGCGGATACACGGGTATGAACTGACACTGAGGCTGGGCGATGCCGAGAAGATAGAGATCAGAGAGGTCGCCGGCACCGGCGCCAGACCCGTCAATAAAAGAAAGAAAAAGAAGGAGCACCCGGGACTGGGAGAAGAAGGAAGGTTTCATTCCAGAGAGGATGAAAATCCCCTGCCAGATGGGACGCTCCTTTCTTTTGCCCTTGTGGGCAATCAGAACAGCGGGAAGACAACGCTGTTCAACCAGCTTACCGGGGCAAACCAGCATGTGGGGAACTTCCCCGGAGTCACTGTGGACCGGAAGGACGGTCCGATCAGGAAGCACGCGGATACAAGGGTCACGGATCTGCCGGGGATATACTCCATGTCTCCGTACAGCAGCGAAGAGCTGGTGTCCAGAAACTTCGTGCTGGATGAAAAACCCAAAGCCATCATCAACATAGTAGATGCCACGAACATCGAGAGAAACCTGTATCTGACCATGCAGCTTCTGGAACTGGATATACCCATGGTGGTGGCGCTCAATATGATGGATGAGATGACGGCGAACAGGGGCGCCGTGGATATCAATGAGATGGAGACGATGCTGGGAGTGCCTGTGGTGCCCATCAGCGCAGCAAAGAATGAGGGCGTGGATGAGCTCGTGAAGCATGCCGTCCATATCGCTCACTATCAGGAGAAGCCTTCGAGGCAGGACTTCTGCGATGAGAATGATGACGGGGGAGCGGTACACCGCTGTCTGCATGCCGTCATGCACCTGATAGAGGATCATGCAGCCCAGACCGGGATCCCCTTAAGGTTTGCCGCAAGCAAGCTGATAGAGGGGGACGGGCTCATCCTGAAAAGGCTGGGGCTGGATGCGAATGAAGAGGAAACGCTGGAGCATATAGTCCTCCAGATGGAGAAGGAGAGAGGCCTGGACCGCAGTGCCGCTATAGCAGACATGCGTTTCAGATATATCGGAAAAGTCTGTGAGGCATCCGTCACGAAACCGGGAGAGAGCAGGGAGCACGCCAGGAGCCAGAAGATCGACAGCATCCTGTCCGGGAGGTTCACGGCCATTCCTTTATTCATAGTCATCATGGGAACGGTATTCTTCCTGACCTTTAATGTGATAGGTGCTCTGCTTCAGGGCGTGCTGGAGAGCGGTATCGACATGCTGAAGTATGCGGTACTTGGAGCACTCGATACCATGCAGGTGAATGATGTGCTGAAGGGGCTTATCATAGACGGGATATTCGAGGGGGTGGGAAGCGTACTCAGTTTTCTGCCGATCATAGTGACGCTTTTCTTCTTCCTTTCCATACTCGAGGACAGCGGCTACATAGCGAGAGTGGCGTTTTTCATGGACAAGCTGCTGAGGAGGATAGGCCTGTCGGGGCGCAGCATAGTACCGATGCTCATCGGCTTCGGATGTACGGTGCCGGCGGTAATGTCAACAAGGACTCTGCCCAGTGAGCGCGACAGAAAGATGACCATATTGCTGACGCCTTTCATGAGCTGTTCGGCAAAGGTTCCAATATACGCTTTTTTCGTGAGTGCGTTTTTTCCGGGACGCGGAGGACTGATCATGACAGGTCTGTACGTGCTGGGGATAGTATTTGCGATATTGATAGCTCTGCTGTATAAGAGAACGGTCTTTAAGGGAGAAGCGGTACCCTTCGTGATGGAGCTTCCCAACTACAGGCTGCCCAGCCTGAAGAATGTGGGGCAGCTCCTGTGGGAGAAGGCTACGGACTTCCTGCACAGGGCGTTCTCCGTGATACTGCTGGCGACGATAGTAGTATGGTTCCTGAAGAGCTTCGACCCGGGGCTGAATTTCGTGAAGGATTCAGAGCAAAGTATCATGGCTATCCTGGCGGGGGTGTTCGTCCCGGTCATGACGCCTGTGGGTCTGGGAGACTGGAGGATATGCACATCCCTGATATCGGGGGTCATGGCGAAGGAAAGCGTGGTATCGATGCTGGAGATGCTCTTTGCAGGCGCCGGTGGCGTAGCGGCCGCTATCGATGTGCGGACTGCTGCATCCATCCTGGTGTTCAGCCTTCTGTATACGCCGTGTGTCGCTGCCGTGACATCTATAGGCCGTGAGCTCGGCAGAAAGTGGGCGGCTTTTGTAGTGGTATGGCAGTTCGCGGTAGCCTGGGCAGCGGCCTTCGTAGTCTATAATCTGGCGTCAGTCATCTGATCTATGCCGATTCATGTGAGGCCCGACAGGACCGATCTGTTATATAATATCAATGATGTATGATCTGACTTTGAAATATGAACGCCAAATGGCTACAATATACACAGTGATTTCTTTATGACAGATAAAGGAGGATGTATACCTCATGGGGTATGATCACAGGAGAACCGGATTGATATCGCTCGTGCTGTCAGCAGCCGTTGTATTATCTGCCTGCTCCTTTGCTTCTCCCGGTGCCGGATCGGGAACGGATACGAGCCCGGAAGCAACCGGGGATATGATCGAAGCAGATACAAGTCCGGAGGATGCAGTGAGCAGCGCCGTGGATTTTGACCATGAGCTCGATCAGTATGAGCCGAAAAAGGATCATTACAATTTCTACTTTACGTACAAGATAGTCCATCCCTGGTGGGATGCAGTGGCTCTCGGTATGGAGGATGCCCAGAGGAAGTTTCTGGAAAAGGGCATAACCATCACATACGAGTACATGGCTCCGGAAGCAGCATCCGCCGAAGACCAGAAACAGAGGTTGCTTGCGGTCAGGGACAGGGATTTTGACGTGATCGGTGTAGATGTCGCCGATGAGAAGATAATCTCTCCGGTCCTGGATGATATGGTGGATTCCGGCATCAAGGTGATGACGTTTTCAAGCTCGGATGCTGCCGAAGGATGTAAAAGGATCGCTTATGTCGGAAATACCCACAACTATCAGGACGGTGCCGACCTGACAGAAGCTTTGTGCAAAAAGCTTGGATACAAGGGGAAAGTCGCTATCCTCGTGGGAAGTGAAGGGGCTCCCTGCCATGAAGACAGGGCAAGGGGAGCAAAGGATACCATAGCCAAATACAGTGATATGACGATCGTAGCTACGGAGTATGATATGGACTCCGTCGATCTGGCCTATGACCTGACGAAAAAGATCCTTGCGGACACTCCCGATCTGGACGGGATCATCTGCTGTAATATGAGCAACCCTGTAGGTGCCGCCAGAGCTGTGACCGAGACAGGCAGCGATACGGTCATAGTAGGTATGGATCACGACCAGGAGGCTCTGCATTATCTTAAGGACGGAGTCATATACTGCCTCGGCGTGCAGGACTGTTATTCGATCGGCTTCGATACACTTCAGAATGCAGTGAAGATAGCGGACGGAAACATGCCGGGTGAACTATTCAAGGAAAAGACAGACGAGATCACCACGATAATCTATCAGGAGGATGCAGCCATTATGCTCGAGCTGCTGTATGGTGATAACTGATGAAAAGACAGATCACGAAAAAAACATTTATCATTACGGCAGTTGTGGGAGGGATCCTGCTGATGGCGGCGGTGATCATCAATACCATCGTCTCTTCCAGTCAGACTGCCCAGGCTACAAACGAGGCCGTTGCCGAGGTGAGCTCGTTCTATCTTGAAGCAATGGCGGATCGTCGTGCAAAAACGATCATGAATCTGATAAACAATAACTTTGATCAGATGGAAAAAGCCGTAGACTTCATAAGTGAAAAGGAGATCGGATCTGAGGAAGAGCTCCGCGATACGATAGGAAGTTTGAAATCACTGCTTTCTCTCGACCGCTTTGCCCTTGTAGATACCGATAATATCGTTTATACGCAATATACCACCTATACCGGCGGGAGCCGACATGCTTTCCTTTCCGAAGAGACAATGGATGAAAGAAATATCAGTACGGTCTCTCTTTACGGTTCATCGAAACAGCTGTGTCTGGCTGCTCCCACTCCTGATTTCAGGGTGGCCGGGAAGCAGTTCAAGGCGAGCTTTGTTCAGATCGATGTCAAGGATATAGTTGATCTGCTGGCTTTCGAGGATGAGGGCCGGACTTATTTCGGACTGTACAGCAAGAACGGTGAAAACCTTTCCGGCACAAAACTTGGCGAATTTATTTCAGGACATAATCTTCTTGAAACGATCAAAGGTGTCGTTCCGGAGGAAAGCTGGAATGAACACTGCGATAATTTCTCAAATTCCGTGGAAGGAAGTATCACTTATACAGTCAACGGTACTGACGAGACTCTGTGCTACGTTCCGGTAGAGGGTACAGACTGGATGATGGTGGTACTCATCAGTGACAGCGTGATACAGAACAGGATCCGGAGTATAAGTGAGAGAAGCCTCTCGGACAGCAGAAGACATGTAGCTTTCATACTGATCTATTCCGTTGCGTTACTACTTGTGCTTTTATTTATGATGAAGGCTCTTTCAAAGAAGGATCTCGAAGCGGAAAAGAAGAACACGCAGACCTTCAGGAATATGGCCAATACGGACTCACTGACGGGTGTAAGGAATAAGCACGCATACTCCGAGGCGGAAGCGCTTCTCAACCAGAGGATCAGGGAAAATGATATAGACAAACTGGCTGTCATCGTGTGTGACATTAACGGGCTTAAGCATGCCAATGATACTCTTGGACACGCTGCCGGAGATCAGCTTATCAAAGACGCGAGTTCTCTGATCTGCGGTCACTTTACTCATGGGGCCGTTTACAGGATCGGCGGAGACGAATTTGTAGTGGTCCTTAAAGATAAAGGCTACGATACGATGAATGAAGATCTGGCGGAGATAAACCGTGTGGTAGAGGAGAATATAAAAAAGAACGAAGTCGTCGTCTCAATCGGCTACTCGGAGCTGACACCTGAAGATCAGATGGTCCACGATGTGTTTGAAAGAGCGGACCAGATGATGTACAAACGAAAAAAACAGCTCAAGCAGATGGGTGCGCCTACAAGAGCAGACGTCTGAAAGGATCAGTAGGTCTTTCCGTTCGGGCGGGCAAATTCGACCTTGTCCTTGAACTCGGCTGATTCGAGATCTCCGGAGACTTTGCCGTAAAACATGGTAGTCGGATCGTTCAGAAGCTTCTTGAGCTCCTGGTCACGCCATGTGCGCCCCTTCAGTTCACCGCACCAGGCCTGTATGGCATCCCCGTCCACAGTGATGTTGTACATGGATGTGCCGGTCACCATCACTCCGCTTATCTCGAATTTACCTTTATCGTCGTTTGAATAGTCCTTCCCGAAGCTGCTGATGGCTCCGAGATCTATCTTAGTCTTACTGTCGGCTGCCAGACAGGGCACGCTGCAGGAGGCAGCATATGAGCACACGATCACAACGGCTGTCAGTATCGCAGTGACTTGTCTTCTTATCTCATTCAGATGTCGCATGGTGCACCTCCCCGTATATCCAAACCGATACCATAAGTATAGCATAACCGAGCCGGACGCGAAAAGAATGGAAAGTCTTGAATTTATTGACGGGCTGTTAGGGAAGGCTTCTCATGATCAAGAACATTAATTCAGATGTAATCAAAGATCAGATCAAAGAAAAGAATGATAATGCAAAGTCAGAAGAAGTTGCGGCAGAGTTCCTCGATCCCGAGTACAAGGAAGAAAATTTCAGATATTTAGGGAAATAAATCCGTGAACTTCCTGTAGAAAGTTCCACTAAACAAAATCTGGAGGTGACACAAAAGACGAATAACAGCTGAAGACCGCATAGAAACTGGGATTTACAGCAAAAAGCACTTGTGTTTGATGAGAAAACAT
>Ga0256405_10000388_pt1 | contig 146673 bp, 133 predicted proteins | sample RumenRJG_02DNA_FD_189096 | JGI IMG/M metagenome (GOLD analysis project Ga0256405, IMG submission 189096) | Bovine rumen microbial communities from Lethbridge, Alberta, Canada - RJG_02 | ecosystem: Host-associated > Mammals > Digestive system > Stomach > Rumen | place: Canada: Alberta... | reverse complement strand
CCCGAGAAGCAGGCTGTGTAACTTTGGAATATCGGCGCATTGTATTTATTTTCGGTGCGCGCTATAATGATAACATAGCTTGCTGTATCTGTCGGAAAGGAAGGTTAATATGACAGACAAGATCACAGCATTATATTGTCGTCTTTCACAGGACGATATGTTACAGGGTGAGAGCAACAGCATCACCAATCAGAAGGCTATCCTCAAGAAGTACGCAGAGGATAATGGTTTCAGAAACCCCGTGTTTTATGTGGACGATGGTGTGAGTGGTACAACGTTTGAACGTGACGGCTTCAAGGCTATGATGGCAGATGTAGAAGCCGGAAAGGTCAGCACGGTTATTACCAAAGACCTTTCAAGACTTGGACGTGATTACCTGAAAACCGGAGAATACATCGAGATCATTTTCCCTGATTACGATGTTCGCTATATTGCGATAAATGATGGTGTGGACACCTTCAAATCTGAAAATGAGCTGATGGCTTTCAAAAATATTTTTAACGACTGGTACGCTCGTGATACGAGTAAGAAGATCAGAGCCGTTTTCAAGGCTAAGGGACAGTCGGGAAAGCCACTTTCTGTGCCGATTTACGGTTATAAAAAGTCGGAAACAGATAAAAACTTATGGTTGATCGATGATGAGCCTGCAGCAGTAGTGCGAAGGATATACAAACTTTGCATTGACGGATACGGACCGACTCAGATAGCCAAAATCCTCACTGCGGATGAGATACCAACGCCAACAGCATATGCCATATCACAGGGCAGGAATCCCGTAAACAAAAACGCCAATCTTAAACGCTGGGACAGTAAAACAGTATCGGGAATCCTTGACAAGGCGGAGTATTGCGGGCACACCGTCAACTTCAGAACACACAAGAAGTCCTATAAAAACAAGAAGACCGTGAGAAATCCGCAGGAAGAATGGCTCATCTTTGAGAACACTCATGAGCCTATCGTAACTCAGCAGGAGTTTGACTTGGTGCAGGAGCTTCGCAAGAACAAGCGCCGTCCCACCAAACATGAGGAAGTCAATCCATTTTCGGGTATGGTCTACTGTGCCGATTGCGGAAAGAAGATGTATCTGTGCCGTGCAACAAGTCTGACCGCCGATCAGGAACATTTGAAGTGTTCCACATATTCCTCAGACAAGGACGCTTGTTCCGCGCACTTCATCAGAACTGTTGTATTGAATGAGATCGTGTTGAACGAGCTGAACAAACTGCTTGTCAGGGTTAAGGAACATGAGGACGAGTTTGTGCAGGCGGCTATGAACAATTCCGTTCAGAAGCAGTCCTCTGAGCTTACAAAAGCAAAGAAAGCCCTGAAACAGGCTGAAAAGCGTATCATTGAGCTTGACAGGCTGTTTACAAGGCTTTATGAGGACAATGTATCAGGGAAAATTTCCGATGAGCGATTTGCTGTCATGTCCGAAGGATATGAGAACGAACAGAAGCAACTAAAGGCAAGCGTTACTGAGCTTACTGCCTATATCGAAACCGTCGAACAGAAGTCCGCTGATGTGACCTCTTTCATTCAGGTGGTGCAGAAGTATGAGCGTATCACGGAGCTTACTCCTGAGATCATGCATGAGCTTATCGAAAAAATCGTTGTTCATGCTCCTGATAAGAGCAGCGGTCACCGCACACAGCAGATCGACATTTATTATCGCTTCGATGTCGCAGTATCGACTGCTGTCGCTGACAGTATGAAGTACGACAAAAAGAGAAAGGTTGCGTAACCAAGGCAGTTACGCAACCTCATCTTAAAATCTTAAATACTTCTTTATCGGCGCACTCCTATGAACTGCCCCTTTATTTTTTTTGCGTTACTTTGGGTGCCTTGGATTAGATTAAATAATTATTCTTCTGATTTGTATGGAACAACTCCGTATTTGTCAGCCAAACGATTAAACTCATCATCAATAAATTTTTTTGCGTTACCTGATAGTTTTATATGAGCCTTTTGATAATGCTTTGTTGATACCTTATCAATAGTTTCACATCTACCAAAAGAGGACTCATAAGTATCTGAGCCTAATTCATCCCATACTATATCCATAGATATTCCATTTTTTACTATGGTATTTAGCACTTCACACTTTTCTATTATGCAGTACCAAGGGTAATTAATTAGCCAAGGGTGTTCTGAAAGCCATTCCTCTTTATACCGATTTCCTTCTGAGAAGCTCTTTAAATATCCTCGTCCGATAATTATAGGAACATTTTGTTCCATTGAATTTTGACTGAGAGCTGCCAAATATATTTCATCTCCATCGGATATAGTTGTCGGCTTCTTTTTCTCAGAGTAAGTGGAAATTATTATTCTTTTTCCGTTTAGTTTAACCATAGTTGGAGTATAGGGTTTGTTACCGTCTATTCTTTCATTTCCTTTTCCAAGTTGCTTCATCCAAATTGAATGATTATATATGATTTGTTTTCTTGGTTCATTTGATGAGAAAACTTCGTTTATAATATCGTTTTCTGTTTTGGCAGACTGTGCTTCCTTTATCAGTTCTTCAGGAGTTTCAGGATTTTTCTTTGAGGGTATAACAGCACCATACATTTTATAATTTGACCTTTTAACTGAGTCGTTCGCCTTTTTGGGAGGAATGATAAGATTATTATAATCCGATCTGACTTGTGCTATCATTTCTTCCGTAACAAGACCGTCTTGTACTTTAGCAAGTGTATCATCAAAGTACTGTGTTAATTCGGAAATTAATTCAAGTGATTGACTTTCAGTCCTGCTGTCAGCAAGCAATGATAATTCTATATTAGACTTAAATCCGCTTGATGTAAAATTCGCTGATCCGACAACGGCAACTTCTTCATCAAAAATATACAGTTTAGTGTGAAGATATTTAAGTGCATATACTTGTATTCCTGATTGTGTCATAAGCTCAATAGCCTTAATACTATTCGCTTTGGCATATAGATCTTCAAGGTATATTCGTGTAATAAACTGACATTCTATTTTATTCTTTTTTACAAGCTCGCATAACTTTTCTGCTAATGATAAGGATAAAAAAGGACTGATTATGCGTACATTATATTTTACATCATTAAAAAGCTCTTTTATACGTTCATAATGATTTGTTGTCAGTATTTCCATAACATTCCCCCCTAATAAGCTGTCGGTTACTCTTTTAATTATACATTTATACAAACTTAATGTCAAGCTCATTACGAAACGTCGCTAAAATTCTTTAATAGAGATATTATCTTATCATTTTATAGCATTCTTCCTTCAGGTATATTAGTTTCTTCTTTGCTCTCGTTACTTTCATAGAATTTCCGATAAGCTCTTGCAAGAATTTCTATATCATCGGTGTCGATGTTATACTTCTTGATGTATTCATCGAAGTCAATCTTATCATTGATACGCTTGATAATATCCTCAACAGTGTTAGCTTCCTTACAGCAAAACATCTCAATACCGTTCAGTGGCTTAACCAGCTTTCCGTCATCGTCGATGTACTTGTAGTTGATTGCTCTGATAATGCCGTCATGGAGTCCTTTGGCGATAACATATTCGTTACCCTTATAATTATAGCTCTTGACCAAAGTCTTATATGTTTCTTTCATAATACACTCCGTTCTCCCCGTCATGCCGATAGGACAGCTTCTCAGAAGTTTTTTCTTTTCAATATGGTTAAGTTATTCAAGCTCGATAAACTCCTCTATCTGTGATATATATTCCTCTGGAAGATCATCGCCCAAGACTTCACAGTAAGTGTTAAGTTTATTACAAAGCATATTGTATATTCTCATGTCAAGCGGTTTGTTGTTCTGAAGCTCAGTAAGAGTTGCAAGCATATTCTTAATGATCTGCTCTTTGGATAACATTCGTTTTCCCTTTCTCCCCGTATAGCCTGATAGGACAGCTGCTATGTTGAGTTTACTTGATGTTGTCAAAGCACCATTTTATAGCGTCGCCGTTATCATCAAAGTATGTTGCTGCTGCGATCTTAGTCAACTCACATTCAACATAACTCTTGCCTGTTTCTTCCTCTGTCTCTACGAATTCGTAAATCTCAGCATTGAATGAAGCGTGGTCAAGCCATGTGGTGAGTACCTTATCACCATATTTAAGGACAGCTCCAAGCTCATCACATCTCTCCTGAAGCTTAACCATTGTTATTATTTCTTTTTCCATATAGCATTTCCTTTCCCCCGTCATGCCGATAGGACAGCTTTGATTTTATTCTCTTTCGCTTGAAATACCGTCGAAGTATATACCGCCATGTTTCTTTGCAGCATACATCATATCAACGAATGTTTCCATAAGCTCGGCAAAATCTTCATCGTAAGTATATTCTTCAAGCTCTGAGTCTTTGGTGTTTTCGTTAATGTCTCCGTCCGCAACTCCTGTTATAAGCCAATGTCTGAATATTTTTTCGTTATTGATTGATCTTGCAAGCAGCTCCATTGCTCTAACCATTTTTATACGTTCTCTGTTAAGGTTAGGCTCATAAGCTTTTAGCTGTCTTATAACTTCTTCTTTAGTTACGTTTGAAGAGCATATCCAGATTATCGTTGCAAGTTCTTCGATGTCAGCTCCTTCATTAACTTTATCAAATAGCATATCATACTGTGTGTTATCCCCATTAGTAAACCAGTTATTCTTAATGCAAAGGTTTCTCATTTCCATAGTGTTCATAGTATTATTCCTTTCTCCCCGTCTTGCCGGTAGGACAGCTTTGGTATATTTCTTTATACTGCTTGTACCTCTAAAACAAAAAACTCCCATTTTTTACGCCTTGTTTTTAAATACTGTTTTATTGCTATTTTCTCAGCCTGTTCTTTGTTTTCTGCCTCAACTTCAATTAATTTATGTGAACCGCAAGGTGTAAGAATTGCAAGCCATACATGATATTTTTTCATTTTTTCTCCTTTTATGCTACATCATATTTGACATTCTTTGCGATATAAGCAAGTACAAGTGTATGCTCAATCTTAGCGATTTCAGCAGCAGTTCTTACGATTTCACACAGAAACTCGTTAGATGCAAAGGAATGACTGTCATCCTGTTTCATGATTTCGGTGCAAGCTTCCTCAACACTTTCACCGTCCAGATGTCTTATGCCTACGTCCATAAGGTGGCTTATAGCCATTCTGAATATCATTTCGTTGCTTCTTCTCATTTCGTCCAGTTTCTTGGCTGCTTCTTTGTAGTTCATAGTAAACTCCATTCTCCCCGTATAGCCTGTTAGGTCAGCTTTTGAATTACTTTTTAGGTTCTTCCCATCTGGTTATTACCTTCATATCTAATATTCCGATACTTTTAAGATATTCCCTTGAAGTTTTAAGACCTCTGCCAAATTGTTTGCCGCAAATGAACTGTCTGAGATAAAATCCGTGTGAGTTTGATGTTACTTTCCATGTCTTTTGCGGATTGTATTTGTCTTGATATAATGTTACGATCATTGATGTTCTCCCTTCCTGATTGCTGCAAACTCCATGTGGTACATATCAATTGATTTTCCCTTTATATCCCATTCAGGAAGTACAGCGTGAGTTGGTTCTGTATAGCCGCATTTAACAGCGTCCTCTGGATTTTCAAAGATTGCACTGATCGTTACAGTACAGAAGCGAGGTGTTACAATTCGTGTTCCAAGTTCCATTGTTTAGCTCCTTATCTCCCCGTCTTGCCGGTAGGACAGCATTTTTTGTTAGTCAAATTTACCTTTTGCTTCGAGTGGGACTTGCTCAATCCAAGCTTCCGAGTCTTTGGTGTAGCCGTATTCTCTGAAAGCTTTCTGCGCTTCACGCTTTGTCGTGAATGTTTCATTCAGTATTCTCATACCATAGTCAGAGAACAGTCCCCATTTGTAGTCCTTTGATGTCTTTGCCATTTGAACTCCTTCTTTCTATTCAGTTTTCAAGTTCCTGTGGTTTATCTCAACCTCTGTATATATTATAGCATATACACGGCTATACGTCAACGGATTTTTGCCAATATATCGTCTAAAACGCCGAATTTTGTAGCCTTGTACACATATACACGGCTATATGGCTGTTTTTTTGTGAGTTTATACGATTTTTTTCGCTTTTCTTGACTATGGCACGGCTATATGCTAAAATAAATATAATTAATACTGTCGTTGATACTTGTAACAACGAGATTGGAGATAAATATGTATAATGAAAACGCTAAGAACAGAACTATGAAATACATGAAAGAGAGCCGCGATAAGCTCACTCTGAACCTGCCGAAGGGCAAGAAAGATGAATACAAGGAATATGCTCAGTCAAAAGGTATAAGCCTGACGGAGCTTATAATGAGCCTGATCGAAGCGGATATGCAGAAAAAATAATTTTTCTTTTTCAATAAAGTGATACAGGAGGGATAAGTATGATCGGTCTTGTAATCTTTTTCATAAGCATAGCCATAATTATTGCAATATATGCTTTCTTTGGAACAGTAATACTATCAATAGGTTTTGTCCGCAACTTCTTATGTAACATACGATTTATAGACAGCTTGTTATTATTTGCTATCTTGACATTGACAATAAAAAATCATCTTAATATAATTGTATCCGCACTCATAGCAGCTCTTATTTCAATTGGCTTTTATCACGCGCTCCAGCACAAGGCTGTTTTTTATGGCTCCATTGTCGTGTTTTCCCCTGCATGGGCGTATGCTGCAAGCTTAATATACGACTCAGTAAGCAATAATGGGAAATTCTTCTGGTTAGTATTTGGCATTTCATTACCAATTGTAGCTTTTATTCACTTCTATCAGAGAAACTTCTGTTACGGTTCCGATGATGATTACTATACAGCTGAGGATTACAAAAACGCTATTTGTCCATACAGCTATGAGCAGCTCATAGCTATGTCAGACGATAAATATAAGAGATAAGGAGCTTCAAATGGCAAAAAAAGAGATAATTGACAGAGAAACGTATAAGAAAATAAAGAAAATGGATCGCGAAACCTTAACGCACTTCATTCTCCAGTACGGTGATGAGCTGCTCGGCACTCAGGGAAAGACGATAGATCTTCCAGCATTGGAAGCAGAGCTGAGTAAGATTAAAGGGATCGGCGGCAAAAGGCTTAATGAAATTATGGTCGTTATAGAGAAATTCTTAGAAGAATAGTTTTTCTTTTTCAATAAAGCAAAAAGTCAGAGTAATCTTTTAAAAAAGGTTGCTCTGGCTCTTTTTTTATGATACAATATAATTGTCCTTATAAGGTATACTCTATCGGGATAGACAAAAAGTGTCCTCTTAAAGACGTTTCATTATTTAGCGGACGTCCGCTAATAATTTGCCACTCTAAAAGGACACTTTTATAATTTATCTGTTCAAATACCGATATTCGTTGTAAATATTATTTACGGTTTCGGCAAAGAGCGTTCTTGAATGCTTATCAGGATTATTGTTCTTACCTTTATAGGTTAAGTAACGCTCACGGAGTAATGGTTTATAGTTGTTTTTTTCAATCCAGTGTAATTTGTCACCAATATAATATGATTTATCTCGGAACTCCCAACTAAAATAAGACTTAGTCCCTTTGTTGTACCTGATATACTTCTGACGTCCGTCATTACAATGACGTACTATCGCTACATCACAGCTATGTTCAATTTTTCTTTTCCCTTTATCTACCGCTTTAAGTGTAATTACACTTTTTGAATTTTCAATCTTTGAATATCCGAATTTATTCATGTGTTTCTGAAATGCTTTAAAAATGGCGCTTCGTATAAATTCTGGACTGTACTTCCCTTCTGAAACATTCGGCTCGATGTTCAGATCAAAGTCAAACCCAATATTTCCTTTTACCTCACAGGTAATCATATTACGGCTTGAACTTCCTATAAAGTCAAAGCGAAACGTAAAATAAGGTTTAACTTCCTTCTGAACTGCTTTAATAAGGGAGATCAGGTTTTCCTTATGTGGAGCAGCTTCTTTCCTTGAAACATACTTAAATTCTCGCATACAAAAAAACTCCTTTATAATTATAATAAGTATATCCCAAGCCTCCGTTTGATACCTTCAAACCTTTTTATAATATCACATAATAAAGGAGTTGTCAATATAAAAATTTTAGTTGATACAAATATCAACGGAAAGGAAAGCAACATGGATAAAACATACATAGGTTATGCTCGTGTGTCAACAATGGAGCAGAATGAAGCGCGTCAGCTCCACTCCTTTGAAGGCTACACTGAAAAAATAAAAAAAGTATTCATCGACAAGCTCAGCGGCAAGAATACGGACCGACCACAGCTGCAAGCTATGCTCAGTTACGTCCGTGAAGGGGATGTTGTTGTTGTCTCTGACTTCTCCCGACTTGCAAGAAGTACAAGAGATATGCTACAGATCGTTCAGGAACTGACCGATAAAGGTGTAGGTCTTGTCAGCCTGAAAGAGAAAGTGGACACCGATACTCCGCAGGGGCGTTTCATGCTCACAGTGTTCGCTGCTTTGGCAGAGCTTGAACGCGAGACGATCCTGCAAAGACAGCGTGAGGGTATTGCTATAGCAAAGCAGCAAGGCAAGTACAAAGGACGTAAGCCTATTCCTTTCAATGAAGAAAAATTCAGAGCTGAGTGTAAGAAATGGCGAAACGGAGAACAGACCGCAGTTGCTACAATGAAAAAGCTTGATATGAAAAAGAATAGATTTTATAAGATAGTTAAGAACTTCAATATATAATATAAAATATTCTTTGAAAGAAGGTTATGTATGTCAATAGAAAACATTTTCCTGTCCATTATCTTGTCCACAATTATTTCTCTTATTTTTTTTATGCTTATTGCCGCTATAGCCGCTCCTTTTCGTCATAAACTAAAAAAAGAGAATGTTATTAACGTGGAAAGCAAAATAAATAATAATTCAAACATCAAATGGCTAATTATTCATTTTTCATGTATTTGCATTTTTATAGTTTATTACTTACCAGTTTTATTCTATTGTTTTTACAAGAGTGTTGATTGTATTATATTGAAGATATTGTTATTGCTTTTCAATGTTGTTTCTATATATGTAGTAATGTGGATAATGGACTCATCACTTTTCAAGTCAAAAGAAAAAGTGTTGGATACCAATATTAAAAATCTCATCTATTTATTGACGCTTATAGTTGCTTTTATTACTCTTGTCATATTTGGACTTTTAAATTTTGGCGATTTAATAAATGGAGATGAAGATACAGATGATTTTCTGGAATATATGATAGCTCCCTTAGGTGCATTAATTGGTAATATTATTCCTTTAAAAAGTGTGTATTCCGTGAAAGGAGCTAAGAAAGAAATATATGAAAATATAGAAGGTGAATACTTCATAGAAAAGAAAGAAGATAAAAAAGGTGAATACTTCATAGAAAAGAAAGAAGATAAAAAAAGAACCTATTGTATTACATTATCTATCAATGCTATAATAGCCTTATTTTTCATCTTTGATAAGCTCATTTATATTTGGGATAACACTTATCTTGTGTCAATTGTTTTAGGAATTGGCATTGCTTCCTTATTAGTTCGCTTATTTAAATTAATGGAATAATGGCTATAATATAGTCTTACACTGATACTTGTTTCTTAAGGGTATATCAGATAAAAAAATAAAGGAGTTGATACTATGGCAAAAGGTCTGATTGACTTACTCGCGGATGCAATAAGCGATTTATACTGGACAGACGAAAGGTTGGGAAAGTATGGAGAGAAGCTTACAGAACGCAAGCTCAACATGGTAAATTTATTTGGACGCAAAGGAAAAACGCTCAAAAACATCTATATTCCCAAAGATAATGGCGAAACTTCTGAGATTGATCTTGTTTATATAACTCAAAAAGGCATTTTTGTCATTGAAAGTAAAAACTATTCAGGTTGGATTTTCGGAGATGAGAAGTCTCAGTATTGGACATCATCTTTACCAAACGGTCAAAAGAACAGATTTTACAGCCCATTGAAGCAAAATCGTACTCATATTAAGTGGTTAAGTGCTTATATGGCTAATTTTTCTTCAATTAGTATTCCTATGTACTCTATTATTGTATTCTCAGATAGGTGTGAGTTAAAAAGAGTACCAGCTGATAGTGTCGAAGCCATAATATGTAAAAGAGAGAGCTTATACTGGAGAATTAGAAGCGTATGGGATAATCTCCCCAATATTATTTCTGATAGTGATATTGAAGCAACGTACAATATCCTTTTTAGGCTAACTGACGTTTCAGAAGCTCAAAAACAAGCTCACATTGATAATATCAATATGAAGTACCATAAAAGACATACAAATACTCAACCTGTGAATGCTGCTCCCCCTATCCCTCAGCAGAATATTCCTCCTGTTGTTCAACCTACATCTTCACCACAGGTTAATACAGTTCCACATTGTCCCAAATGTGGAAGTCCTCTTGTACTGCGTACCGCGAAAAGAGGTGATAAGGCAGGTAATCAGTTCTATGGTTGTAGCAATTTTCCAAAGTGTAGATATATTCAAAATCTATGAGTTATTTCAGAAAAGTCTGTTGATACAAATATCAACTATTGTATTAATATTGACGTAGCTGCATTTGTGTGATATAATTAAGCAAAATAATTAACTCTGAAAGGAGCATATAATCATGAAGTTTACTAAATTATTAGCAGGATTAATATCAACAACTTTTATTTGCGGTTCGGTTACATTAACGAGCAATGTACCATTTTCTTCTATTTACGTTATAGCTGCGGAAGAATATGAAAAGGTAACTGCTGGCGATTTTACATTCAATGTTTACTCAGATCATGCAGACCTTGCAGCTATAAAAGCTGGTGTAGACGGAGATATAATCATTCCTTCAACTATTAACGAAGTTCCAGTAACAGGTATAGCAAAATTAGTGTTTAGCTCAAAGCAAAAGTTTACTTCCATAACCTTGCCGGATAATCTTTCTGAGATTAACTCTGATTTTAATTATAATAGGGATTTGAAAAATATCTATATAGACGGTGCAAATGATACTTTTACAAGTATTAATGGTATTCTTTTCAGTAAGGATAAAAAGCGAATTATTGCATATCCTTTAGGAAAAACTGAGGAAACATATAATATTCCCGACGGAGTAAAAGTTATCGGTACTCATGCGTTTGCCAATAATAAAACTATGAATAATGTTGTTCTGCCTGACACACTCGAAGAAATAGGAAAATCAGCATTTAGTGGATTTGAAAACCTTGAGTCTATAGATCTTCCTTCTTCTTTATCATTGCTAAATCAAGGAGCATTTGAGTTTTGCCATAAATTAAAATCTGTAACTATTCCAGAGAATGTATCTTCTATAGGAACTAACTGCTTTGCTTTGTGTTATGATCTTGAAGAAATTTATATCTTAAACCCTGAATGTAAAATAAACGGAAATGGAAACACTATTTGCAATAAAATGGTAGATGATCCTGATGGTTCAGCCAAAAGTATATATGTGTTCGATGGCGTTATTCATGGATATGAAGGTTCAACTGCTCAAGCATACGCAGATAAATATGGGTATAAATTTGAGTCTCTTGGTAAGTATGATAAAGATATAAGCCAATCTACAACAACAGGCGTTCCGACAACTTCTACATCTACATCAACTTCAACAAGCACAACTTCGTCGACTACAACAACTACAAGCACAACAACAACTTCCACTACCACATCTTCTGAAACTACTACCTCAACTACCGTTCCCAGCACTACTACAACGTCCAATACAACGCCAGAGCCTCCTGTTACGGAATATTCCCTCGGTGATATTAATCATAATGGAACAATAGACGCTGTAGACGCTTCAATGGTTCTCTCCTATTATGCTATGATTTCTACCAATAAAGATGGTGGATTTGATGATAATCAAAAGGCTGCTGCTGACGTAGATCACGACGGAAAGATAAATGCCGTAGATGCTTCAAATATTCTTTCATATTATGCTTATGTTTCGACAACAAAGGAAGAAGTAATGTCAATGGAAGAATTCATGAAGAAGAAATAAGTTTATTATTACGAAAGCTCCCTATATAAGGGAGCTTTTCTTTTTCAATAATGCTGTTTTTATGGATTACAGCGTTTGCATGGCTCATATCCCATTGCTATCACATCATCTCTTGTTCCAGTGTATTCAAGTTTATTCTTATCTTTCATGCTATCTACGCTTGAACAAGAAGGATAGTGAAATTTCTTAGTATTCGTATTAAGGATATATGTTGGGTAATCTTCAATAGGTATATTTCTTTCAGGAACGCTGTCAGCTTGTTCTGTGAGTAAAGGCTCTGTTTCTTGTATTAAGCTCCAGCTGCTTCCGTCTGCATAGTTTATTCCGATATTAGGCTGAACATTATAGCAGTATACGCAGAATTGAATGCCAGCACCGTTATCGTCCAATGAATACGCTTCCATAAGAACACCTGACGCAACAAGATTATTGCCTTCAAAAACAGGTGTAACTCGATAAAGGACATGAGCATTGTAAGACTTCACATAGTTAGCCACTTTATTCTCGAAAGGCTGCATACCTTCAATGTTCATATATCGTGTTCCTGTGATAAGGTTCAGTACATTTGCGTTCTCCCCTGCAAGTTGATAGCCAATAAGATGACATCTATTATATAAGTAAATATCATCTATAATACCGCTGTAATTAGCTGTTTGCCATCCCGATGGCTTAATAGCTCCGATCTCGCCTCTCGGTTCAGTTGGCATAATCTCAATGCTTACATTCGCAAAAGCAGTACCACAACGTCCAAGATCGTCCAGTGGACTGTAGTATTCAAATGAATTTGTAGGATAGTCTGTAAAAAAAGGTTTGTTATCATTTATTTCGGCATAAGGCATTCCACTATACTCAGGAACAGCTTCAATAGAAAACGCAGTAGGTTGTATTTGTGGCTCGGTAACAGTAGTTATTTCTTCAGCAAGAGTTGTGACAAGTGAAGTGGAAGTAGTTGCTGATAATGTTGTTACTGAAACAGTGGAAGTAGTAATAGAAGAAATATAGCTTTCTGTAGTTACATAATTGCTTGTAACCTCAATAGATGAACTATGTGTAGTTTTGTTTTCAATACAGCCTGAAAAAAGACATAATCCTATTGAAAAAAGAAACATTAATCTTCCAAGTTTGCTTCTCATTTTTTCTCCTTTCTCTGCTTGTTCGATTGTACATCAAACAAAGTATAGCATTATAAGTTTCAATTGTCAATAAATATACAGTTTGTATTCCAAAAGAATGTGTATCCTTTTTGTAATTAAGAAAAACAACGATATAGCCCCATTTTCGTAGTACACAGGTAATGACCATTTTATTAAAATTCACAATTATTTGTGAATTTATACAAACAGGAAAAGAAAGTGCTATTAAAATCGAATAAAAAATATTTCGAGAATGTAAAAGAAGAATAAATAATATTGTAATACTTTTATTCCCATTATATAATAATTGTATAAGCATTTTTTGCTAATGAAGGAGGAAATTTAAATGAAACGAATGCGAAAAGCTGCAACATTATTACTTGCTACAATCTTATCAGCAAGCATGGTTCCTTCCAATTTGTTGATTTCATATGCAGTTGAAAATACAACTGTTATTTCAAGTGAAAACAACGATACAAAATCGGAAGGTACTTCAATCAAGGTAAAAAAAGCTTGGGGAAATCCAAGCAAACAGGCAAAAATTACTCTTTCAATAGAGAATAACCCAGGTATCGTTGGATTGACATTACAGATTTCATATGATGAAAGTGCAATGACATTATCTAATGCAGAAAACGGAACAGCCATAAAGGGTAAGAATATTACATTTACTCCTCCTGCAAACGGATCTAATTTTGTATGGTCAGGCACATCAGTTAAGTCAGATGAAGTAAGTGATGGCACTTTACTTACATTAACCTTTGACATTAGTGAAAATGCCAAACTCGGAGAATACCCTATATCCGTATCTTGCTTAAATGCAGTAGATAATGAACTGAAAAAAGTTCCGATTAAAATTGACAGTTCTTCTATCTCGATAATTGACTATATGCCCGGTGATACAAGCGGCGATGGCGATCTTGCTATGAACGATCTTGTATTATTAGTTCGATATATAGCTGACGGTGGATATAATGAAAAAGGTTATGCTGCTAAAGTAGATGAACGCGCTTGTGATGTAGACAGCGATGGAGATATTACTGTTATCGACGCAGTATTACTCTCAAGATATATTGCTGATCGTGGCTGGAACCCTAATGGATATAATGTTGAGCTTCAGCCTGCACCTTTCCAGTGTAACCATTCATCTTTAAAGCATATAGAAGCTGTAGAAGCAGCGTCTTGTCAAAAGAACGGAAACATTGAATATTGGTACTGTGAGGACTGCGATAAGTACTATAGTGATGAGCTATGTAATAATGAAATCACAAAAGAAGATACTGTTGTCAAAGGAGAACATACAGTTGTTATTGATGAAGCTGTGGCTCCAACAACAGACAAAAATGGCTTAACAGAGGGTTCACATTGCAGTGTATGTGGCGAGATTTTAACTAAACAGGAAATTGTAAAGCCACAGGGAGACTATTCTATAACCTATAATATAGTTGGAAGTGATACTTATCTCGCATCATTAAACATACAAAATCCAAATCGTAAATATTATTCTTCAGGAGAAGTATTCCGTTTAGACGATCTTGAGGTTCCGGGATATACTTTTGAAGGATGGTATGACGGTCAAGGTAAAACTGCGAATAAAGTTACTTCAATTAAGGCTGATGATACAGGTAATCTCAAACTGTATGCTCATTGGTCAGTTATAGAATATCATATAGACTTTGATACAGATAAAACGCTGAACAACCCTGATATTCCGAGTATCACTTACACTATTGACAGAGGAGCTACTCTACCTAATCTGTCTATGAATGGTTATTATTTCATGGGATGGGCAGATGAAAATTATAATCTTGTTAAAAGTGTACCCAAAGGTTCGTTTGGAAATATGACTCTATATCCTATTTGGACAAGCCAGAGAAATTCAACACATCCGAACGATTATGTAAGTGAGGGCGCAGCTGCAATTACCGAATGGGACGATGAGGAAGGAAACACTAATATTAGCTTTGTGTATAATATTGGAACCATAGAAAACGTACCATTGTATCAGATTGGCGAATGGATGAATGGCAGCGGAGTAGAAATAGTTAAGGAAGAAACTGTATCAAAATCATTTTCAAAAGAATGCGCTGAAAATATTGTCAAAACTGTATCCGATGCAACAACCAATTCTGCTTCTTGGACAATTTCTTCAGAATGGAACGAAACCCTTTCGGAAGATAGATCACTTAATGTAACAGCAACTGAGGAACAAATAGAGGCATCGCAAAACTATTATGAAAATAATAAAAGCGTATGCTTAAGCTCAGGTGGCGGTATAAGTGGCACGGTTTCGTCAACAGATGGTAGATCCAGTAAAACAGTTGACTCACTAAGTGAAGGCGGCAAAGTTACCGTAGGTTGCAATTACTTAGGTTTCAAGGGAGAAGTCGAAGGTCATGCAGATCATAAGTATGACAAAGAAAAAGGTGAAACTCACGAGAAAACAAAATCTGTAACAGGCTACTGGAATTCTGACATAAGCCACTCCGCAAGCGCTACAGCTGGCGGTAGCAGTTCTTTCTCGAAAGCTATATCTAATTCTTTATCATCTTCCGAGCGATATGGAAAAATAGTTTCAAACGCAATCGGGCAATCTAATACAAGCTCATCTGAACAGTATCACGCTTCATCAAATTCATATAGTAATACTTTTGTTTATTCAACGGATGAGGTTGAAAGTACAACCATTAAATATACGCTGCCAATTGACGCTAAAGGTTATTACCGTAGAGTTCTTGTCGGTACGGCATATGTTTTTGCTGTAGTTAACTATAACTTTGCAACTCAGGAGTTTTATGTTAATACATATAGTGTAATAGATGACCAATCATATAATTCATATTGGGACTATTCCGCATCGACATATAAATTTGACGATCATCAGCTTGGTGTTCTTCCCTTTGCTGTACCGTTTGAAGTCAATGAGTATATAAGCAATCTAACTACAACAACCGAAGGATTGACAGTTGATAAAGAAACTGGAATAATAAATGGATACACTGGAACAGATACAGGTGTTATTATTCCTGAATACATAAGCTATGATAACGCCGATAAAACACACACATCAATTAAAGTTACAGGTATCGCACCTGATGCTTTTGCAGGAAATAAAGATATAGTAGCTGTATACCTTCCAGACTCAGTAAGTGAAATACCAGCTGGAGCCTTCAAAGATTGTACTTCATTGAGAAAAGTTGAAGGCAAAAACATAAAATCTATTGGCACAAAAGCTTTCCAAAATTGTACATCTCTAATGGATTATACAGTTGGTTCATCTGTTACTAAACTTGGAAATAAAGCCTTTGAAAAAGTAGATAGTGTAACTATAAACGCTTCAAATTCAAATGTTGTATCCGCTGCTTGTGAATGCGGTGCCAATTCTATCGTACTTAATCTTAAGGACTGCGATACTGCTCTTGAAAATAGTGCTCTTACTATTCCTAATACAGCAAAATACTTCAAATTGGAAGGTGCTGGAAAGACACTGACTAATATTCAGATTGTATCTAATGCTGAGACTACAGAGATACAGAATGTTGTAATGAACAATACGATTGGTAGACCTCTTACTATTTCTTCATCTTCTCTTACTATAGGCTCTGCTAAAATTACAGCTCCTTCTATTGCAATGGTTCTTTTATCAGATAAGACATCGATAACCGCATATGGACAGTCAACAATTGTTTCTAATGGTGAATACGCAATTTTATCACATGATGAAACATATAATGGCACTGGCAACATCGATATTGCCAAATTAAACATTACCGGAAATATTGCAGTATGTGGCAAAGTTGAAAATCAGAAATACATAAACATCGTAAACGGAAAGATTGTTTCAATTGACGAAGATGAATTCGATAGGTTGTTAAATAATATAACTCCTTTCACGCTCAATAAAACTGAGTTGACGCTTAATACAGAAGGATCAAGCAAAACTTACCAGCTCGCTCCTTTAGAAGAAAATATTGATGGTATCGTATGGAAATCATCTGATCCATCCATAGCTTCTGTATCGGACAATGGATTAATCACCGCCTTGAAAGATGGAGTGGCAACAATTACAGCTTCTGTCAACGGCACAAGCGTTTCGTGTAATGTGACGGTTAAGACAGCATATACTGAGTCTTGGTCAGCTTGGTCAGACTGGACAACAACTAAAATTGAAGCCTCTGATACAGTTGAAGTTAAGACTGAAAATCGTAGCAGTAAAGTAGTTGTAAGTTATAATATGGATAGTTATACAACCAGAAAAGCAAATTCTACAGAACGTCAATACCGTAATTTCAGTGTAAATGGTAATTATGACGCTTATGGTCTTTCTTCTCAATATGGTGAATATCATAATTCATGGACTTATACTGTTGGAGAAGTAAATGCAGCAACTGTTATTCATCACGGTGGACAGCAAGGTGGTTCGCAGAATGGTACTAATATGGCTGATGTTGACGGTTACTCAATGCTTTACGGAGGCGAGTATTATATATTCTTTAAAACAAGTGAAAACTATGATAATGTAACAACAACATACTACAGTTCACGTACTCTCGTAAAAGCACCTGTTGTATACACCAATTGATTAAGGGACATTAATCAAACTTAACTACAAATTAAGGGAGCTGAATTATATCAGCTCCCTTGTAATAAGACCTAAATAGGAGGCGGTTTTCATGAAAAGGATATTTTCTATACTGCTTTCTTTTGCGTTATGCTTTATTAATATTAATACTACCGTTTCCGCAGAAGAAAACAAATCGAGTATAATATCTATTGAAAGTGTCAAAGGAAAAGTTGGTGAAACTATAAGTGTTCCAATCAGTATCAAAGACAACCCAGGAATTATTTCGTTAGTAACCGAAATATCATACGATAATTCTGCATTAAGTTTTAAAGGGGTAAAAAAGAGCGCAGATTTTTGGAAATCTGCGACTATGACTCCCGGTGGAGACTTAAATGCACAGCCTTATCGAATAATCTGGTATGATGGTTTATCTAATAGTGACTTTACAGAAGATGGAACACTTGCTGAATTATCATTTGAAGTGCTAAAAACAGGTTCTCATACAATTGATCTATCTATTTCAAGCAGTGATACTTTCAATAACAACTTTGTAAAAGTTCCGTTTGAAGTAAAAAACGGTGTTATTGAAGTTGTTTCAAGCACCACATCTACGACAACAAGTAAGTCTGTTACAACCACAACGACTTCAAAGGCAACTACAACAACAAATAAGTCTGCAACCACAACTACATCTACAACAACAAGTAAGTCTGTTACAACTACAACGACTTCAAAGGTGACTACAACAATCACAAGTTCTAAAGTAACAAGTGGAAAACTGAATATTGGTAATATAGAGGGAACTATCGGTAATAAAGTAACTGTTCCGATCACTATTAATGATAACCCAGGAATTATTTCGTTAGTAGCTGAAATATCGTATGATAATTCCGCATTAAACTTCATAGGTGTAAATAAGAGCGCAGATTTTTGGAAATCTGCAACTATGACACCTGGCGGAGACTTGAATTCGCAGCCTTATCGAATAATCTGGTATGATGGCTTAGCGAAAAGTGATTTCACAGAAGATGGAACACTTGCCGAATTATCATTTGAAGTGTTAAAAACAGGTTCTCATGCAATTGAGTTATCTATTTCAGAAAGTGATACTTTCAATAATGATTTTGTCAAAGTCCCATTTGAAGTAAAAAATGGTGTTATTAAAGTTGTTTCAAGCACCACATCTACGACAACAAGCAAGCCAACAACCACAACAACTTCAAAGGTGACTACAACAACTACTACACTAAGCAATGCCACAACTACATCTACAACAACTACCTTACCCTCTGTTGAATATAAACTTGGTGATGTAAATAATAACGGAACTATAGACGCCGTAGATGCTTCAACGGTTCTCGCCTATTATGCGATGATTTCTACCAATAAAAATGGTGGATTTGATGAAAATCAAAAGGCTGCTGCTGACGTAGATCATGATGGAAAGATAAACGCAGTAGACGCTTCAAATATTCTTTCATATTATGCTTATGTTTCGACAACAAAGGAAGAAATAATGTCAATGGAAGAATTTATGAAGAAGAAATAGCTATTATGAAAGCTCCCTACATAAGGGAGCTTTTCTTTTGAATGCAACTCGTTGATACAAGTATCAACGCTATTTTACTTTCTGTTCATTGACTTTCACAAAAAATTGTGATAATATAAATAAAAAAACAACGTATTTAAGATGTTTCTTTTTCAATATTGTCAATTTCAAAACGAGAGTGAGATGTTTATTATGATAGATAACAAAAAAGAGCAAGAAAGAGCTGAACTACACAGAACTATATGGGGCATAGCCAATGATCTGAGGGGCAGTGTTGACGGTTGGGACTTCAAGAACTATGTCCTCGTTATGCTGTTTTATCGCTATATTTCAGAAAATCTCACAAACTACATTAACGCAGGAGAGATAGAAGCAGGAACAACTGATTTTGATTATACGCAGCTCTCTGACGAGGAAGCGGAAGCAGCTCGTGAAGATATGGTAACTACAAAGGGATTTTTTATTCTTCCGAGTGAGCTTTTCTGCAATGTTCTCGCAAAGGCAGATACAGACGAAAATCTCAATGAAACAATAGAACGTGTATTTAATAATATTGAAAGCTCTGCACAGGGCTGTGACAGTGAGGACGATTTCAGAGGTTTGTTCGATGATTTCGATGTAAACAGCAACAAGCTCGGTGGCACTGTTGCAAAGCGTAATGAACGCCTTGTAAGCCTTATGAACGGCGTTGCTTCCATGCAGCTCGGTGACTATAAGGACAACACCATAGACGCATTTGGTGACGCATATGAGTTCCTCATGGGTATGTACGCTTCCAATGCAGGAAAGTCAGGTGGCGAATACTTCACTCCGCAAGAGGTATCGGAGCTTCTCACAAGACTTGCTGTTGTAGGCAAAACGGAAGTAAACAAGGTTTACGATCCTGCCTGTGGTTCGGGTTCGTTGCTGCTGAAAGCTGCAAAGATACTCGGTAAGGATAAAGTCCGTCAGGGATTTTACGGACAGGAAATAAACATCACTACATACAACCTCTGCCGTATCAATATGTTCCTGCACGATATTGACTACGATAAATTTGATATAGCGCACGAAGATACGCTCACAGAGCCGCAGCATTGGGACGATGAGCCCTTTGAGGTAATCGTTTCAAATCCGCCATACAGCATTAAGTGGGCAGGAGATGAAAATCCGCTGCTTATCAATGATCCTCGTTTCTCTCCTGCAGGAGTGCTTGCACCGAAGTCAAAGGCAGACCTTGCATTTATCATGCACTCACTGGCTTGGCTTGCAAATAACGGTGCAGCTGCCATTGTTTGCTTCCCGGGTGTCATGTATCGCGGCGGAGCTGAGCAGAAGATACGCAAATACCTGATAGACAACAACTTTATAGACTGCATTATACAGCTTCCAGACAACCTTTTCTATGGTACATCTATTGCTACTTGTATCATGGTCATGAAGAAGAACAAGACTCAGAACAGCACTCTTTTCATCGACGCTTCAAAGGAGTGCGTAAAGGTCACAAATAACAACAAGCTGACAGAAGAAAACATATCAAAGATCGTGGCAGCATTCACAGAGCGCAAAGACAGCGAATACTTCTGCCGCCTTGTGCCTAATGATGAGATAGCCGAGAATGACTATAACCTGTCTGTTTCGACTTATGTTGAGCAAGAGGACACAAGAGAGGTCATTGATATTGCTGTTCTCAATGCAGAGATAGCGGAGATAGTTAAGCGCGAGAACGTGCTCAGAGTTGAGATAGACAAGATCGTTGCAGAAATAGAGGGATAAAATGGAAGTTTACGAATTATCTCATTGGGCAGATGACTATAAAGAAAATGCTCAAAAAATTCACGGAATAGCTTGTCAGATACAAACATATACCAAACGCATAGAACATGGAATAACCCAAGATCAAGGTGAACCTTTGATGCAAAATATAGCTGTTGTTCTCGATTATTGGACGGGTGCGACTTATGTAGGCGATAAAAAGAAAAGTCAATTAGTAAAAGCATTTCAGGCTTTTTTTAAAGCATTGTATGACTTTATAATTGAATGTAGAAGAAATGACCGTTACTTTAATATAAAAAGGTCAGAGGAAATATTATACAGAGGACCGATTTATAGGTATCTCGGTCATCGAATTGATGATATTCCTGATAACTCTATAATCGAACCGATTTATAATGATATTTACGTTTCATGGAGCAAAAATCAGCACGATATTAATATCGAAAAGAAACTTCGTTATCCAATGACTTGGATGGCTGCTGAGATAAAAGAGCCAGATTATGGAATAGATTTAGTAGGTTTATCAAAGGCAATATCAGAATTAGCTGATGTAAAACATAGAATGGCTATAACAGATGAAAGAGAAGTTGTATTTCCTACTAAAAGTGAATGTATTACTGGAATTAAATACATCGACTATACAGATGAGGAAGACGATAATGAATAAACTTGAACAACTGATAAAAGAGCTTTGCCCTAACGGTGTGGAGTACAAAAAGCTCGGTGATATAGCGACAGATGTATTCAGAGGTGCAGGTATTACAAGAGATCAGGTGACAGAAAAAGGTACTCCCTGTGTGCGATACGGTGAGATCTACACTACCTATGACATATACTTTGATACTTGTGTTTCGCATACAGATGAAAGTATGATACAGAGCAAAAAATACTTTGAATACGGAGACATACTCTTTGCTATCACAGGAGAAAGTGTTGAGGATATAGCTAAATCTACGGCTTATGTAGGACATGAAAAATGTCTCGCTGGCGGTGATATTGTTGTATTAAAGCATAATCAAAATCCAAAATATTTGTCGTATGCGCTTTCGACTACAACTGCACAAATGCAGAAAAGCAAAGGTAAGGTAAAAAGTAAAGTCGTTCATTCAAGTGTTCCTTCAATAAAGGATATAATAATCCCTGTACCTCCATTAGAGGTACAGTCTGAAATTGTCAAGATCCTTGATGAATACACCGAAAGCGTTACTGCCTTACAGCAAGAACTTGAAAAAGAGCTTACAGCTCGTAAGAAACAGTACGAATACTATCGTGACCTCCTGTTAGACTTCGGTGTCCACGGGGGGGCGACAAGTGATTGTGAATGGCGGACATTATTGGAACTTTGCGATATTGTTGATTATCGAGGTAAAACGCCAAAGAAAACAGAAGAAGGAGTTTTCTTAGTTACCGCTAAAAATATCAAAAAAGGTTTTATTGATTATGAATGCTCAAAAGAATATATAAGTGAAAGTGATTATGAAGATGTAATGCACAGAGGGCTACCACAGATAGGAGATGTGCTGATTACAACAGAAGCACCATTAGGAAATGTTGCTCAAATTGACAATGAGAAGATTGCTCTTGCTCAAAGAGTTATCAAATATCACCCAAAAGATAGTCATATATTATTATCTGGATTTCTAAAACATTATTTGTTAGGAAAAGAATTTCAAGATAGACTTACGATTGCTTCAACGGGCGGTACAGTAAAGGGAATTAAAGGAAGTAGACTGCACCAGCTTACCATGCCAGTTCCTCCGATTAGAGAGCAAGAACGAATAGTATCAATCCTTGACCGCTTTGACAAGCTCTGCAATGATATTTCCGAGGGCTTGCCTGCGGAGATAGAAGCAAGACGTAAACAGTATGAATATTATCGGGACAAGCTGTTGTCCTTTGAGGAAGTGAAAGCATGACAGGTGATTTCTGGTTTGGTGTATTTTGCGGAGCTGCTGGTTTATTTTTCCTGTGGCTTATCATGTCATCAGGCTCATCGACTTCTTCGGAACTTACAGAAGCTCAGAGAAATTGTCAGTTTTGCAAGGATAAAGTCCGTATCCTTGCTTTTCGCAAAGATTACTCCGATGAGCAAAGAATTGCTCATTACTGCCCCATGTGTGGAAGAAAAATAGAAGTTTGGAAAGACGGTGAAGATCAATGAGTTATTTCAACATAGTCGCAGCAACGAATGAGAATACCGTTGTTACTGAATATATCCCCGAACCTCGCACTGCCGACAACTACCAGAGCGAAGCAGACCTCGAAAAAGAGTTCATACGCCGTTTAGGTGAGCTTGGTTATGAGTATCTGACCATTCACAAGGAAGATGATTTGATTATCAATCTCCGTGCGCAGATTGAACGGCTCAATGGCTATACCTTCACAGACAGCGAGTGGAAACGCTTTTTTACGGAATATATCGCAAACGCAAATGAGGGTATCGTAGAGAAAACAAAGACGATACAGGAAGATCATGTCAAGACCTTGAAGCGTGATGATGGTACAAGCAAGAATATCACTCTCATTGACAAAAAGAATATCCATAATAACTTCTTACAGGTCATTAATCAGTATGCAGTCGATACAGGTCAGAGAAAGAACCGCTATGACGTAACTGTGCTTGTAAACGGCTTCCCATTGGTTCACATCGAGCTTAAAAGGCGTGGTGTGCCTATCCGTGAAGCCTTCAATCAGATAAACCGCTATCAGCGTGATAGCTTCTGGTCTGGTAGCGGTCTGTATGAGTATGTTCAGATATTCGTTATCTCCAACGGTACGAATACTAAGTATTATTCCAATACTACCCGTGATAATGCTGTCAAGAACGCTCAGAAAAGCCGTAACAAGTCAAAGACAAGCAACAGCTTTGAGTTTACTTCTTTTTGGGCAGACGCTAATAATAAGGTCATTCCTGACCTTGTGGACTTCACAAAGACATTTTTTGCGAAGCATACTATACTAAATATCCTGACAAAATACTGTGTATTCACAGCTGAGAATATGCTGCTTGTAATGCGCCCATATCAGATAGTCGCAACTGAGCGTATACTGAACCGTATCGAGATAGCCAACAACTATAAGAAATACGGCTCTGTCGCAGGCGGTGGCTACATCTGGCATACAACAGGAAGCGGAAAGACTTTGACTTCTTTCAAGTCTGCACGTCTGGCTTCCAAGCTTGATTATATTGATAAAGTTCTGTTTGTCGTTGACCGTAAAGACCTCGACTATCAGACTATGCGTGAATATGACCGTTTTGAAAAAGGAGCTGCCAACAGCAATACTTCAACAACGGTACTGAAAAGGCAGCTTGAAAATGCTGATTGTCATATCATAATCACGACAATTCAGAAGCTTGCCACATTTATTAAGAAAAATCCGACTCATGATGTATACGATAAGAGAGTCGTTATTATATTCGATGAATGTCACCGAAGCCAGTTCGGTGATATGCACTCAGCTATTACAAAGAAGTTCAAGAAGTATCATTTGTTTGGCTTCACAGGTACGCCTATATTTGCAGTCAACTCAGGCTCAGTGAAAAATCCGAACCTTTGTACAACTGAACAGGCTTTCGGAGATCAGCTGCATACATATACTATTGTTGACGCTATCAACGATAAGAATGTTCTTCCTTTCCGTGTGGACTACATCAAGACTATGGATAAAGAGGAAGATATTGAAGATGTTAAGGTATGGGATATTGACCGTGAGAGCGCATATATGTCTAAGAAGCGTATCACTCTTGTAACAGACTATATCCTTAATCACTTCAATCAGAAAACATACAGAAATGAACGTACATACAGCTACAATGTAATTACGAACATATCAGAAGTAGCTGCCGACAAACGTCGTTCTCAGGTGCAGGAGATAAAGCGTAAGCAGCAAATAAATGGCTTCAACTCTATATTTGCGGTTTCCTCAGTTCAAGCTGCAAAGCTGTACTATGAGGAATTCATGAAGCAAATGGAAGAAAAGCCTGACAAAGCTCTAAAAATAGCGGTTATATACAGCTATGGAGCTAATGAAGAAGATCCTGACGGATTGATAGATGAGGAAAATCCCGAAGATACATCTGCACTTGACTCAACATCGAGAGACTTTCTTGAAAAAGCCATAAAGGACTATAACAAGCAGTTCAATACGAACTATGATACATCGAGCGATAAGTTCCAGAACTACTATAAGGACGTTTCTCTCCGTATGAAGAATAAGGAACTTGATATGCTTATCGTAGTAAATATGTTCCTTACAGGCTTTGACGCAACAACACTTAATACTCTATGGGTAGATAAAAATCTTAAAATGCACGGTCTGATACAAGCTTACAGCCGTACAAACCGTATTCTGAACTCTATCAAGACATTCGGTAATATAGTTTGTTTCCGAGCTTTACAGAAGCGTACAGACGCAGCTATTGCGCTCTTTGGAGACAAAGAAGCTGGCGGCATAGTTACTTTACAGAGCTTTGAAGATTACTACAAAGGCTATGAGGACAAAAAGGGCAGACATATTGACGGTTATGTTGATCTGATAGACAAGCTACTCACAAAGTTCCCATTAGACGAACCGCGAATTGAGGGAGAAGCAGCGCAGAAAGAGTTTATATCTCTGATAGGTGCTATCCTGCGTATGCGGAATATCCTTGTCAGCTTTGATGAGTTTGAGGGCAAAGAGCTTATTTCCGAGAGAGACTTCCAAGATTATCTCGGACGTTATCAAGATTTGCATGATGAATGGAAATCTCGCAGAGAAAAAGAAAAGCTTGAGAATATAGATGATGATATTGTATTTGAGATTGAGCTTATCAAACAGATTGAGATCAATATAGACTATATCCTTATACTTGTGTCTAAATACCATGACAGTCATTGCATGGATAAGGAAATCCTTGTTACAATCAAAAAGGCGGTTGAAGCAAGTCCTGAGCTGAGAAGCAAAAAAGACCTTATTGAGAACTTCATCGCAGGAATTAATGAGGTCGATGATGTAATGGACGAGTGGCACAGCTATGTTGCCGAAGAACGTGAAAAGGCTCTCCAAAGCATTATAGACGAAGAAAAGCTAAAATCTGAGGAAACAAGGCAGTTTATAGAGGGAGCATTCCGTGATGGAACTGTAAAGACAACCGGTACGGATATAGACAAAATTCTCCCTGCGGTATCACGCTTTGGCGGCGGTAATCGTAAGGAAAAGAAAGAGACTGTCATTGAAAAGCTCAAAGTTTTCTTTGAAAGGTTTTGGAATATAGGGTGATATTATGACAGGAAAATATAATTCAGGTGATGTTGTATATATAGTCGAAAACGGACACTTCATAAGAGAGTGTGTAGTTATAAGATATAGCGGTGGACTATACATGATCCGCTTCACTGACAGCAATGGAGCTATTAAGCTCAGAGAAAGCAGACTTTTTTCTTCAAAAGAGGAAGCAAAAAAGAGTATTCGTTGATATGACAAGAAATAAAGTGTACGTAATTGATTACGTTGATACAAGTATCAACCAACAATAAAAGTGTAAAGGAGTGTTTTTATGGAATTCATCAGCATTAGTTCAAATGGTGTAGGATATTACATCAATCCAGCTCAAATAGCATATCTGTCAACAAAGCCTAATGCAGAAGGTCTGTACGACATTGTATTCTCAGGCGGAGAAAAACTTCCATTAGAGTGGGAAGCGATGTTTGAACTTGGTTTAGCGATCCACAATGCCAATAAAAGCACTTCTCATGAAGCCACAACGCTTTCTCGTTGATACAAATATCAACGTTTATTTAGTCAGTATTAATGACAGTGTTGATTTTGGAGGTGTATATAATGAAAAGCAAGAAGAAAACGGTAATGTTTGTTATAAGTATGATATGGCTTATCTTTTCGGTTATTGTAAGTATTTTGCTATTTACTAAATACACACATTTCTATGTGCTTGGTCTACTGATTAGGGAATTAGCGTTTGTTGGTATCTCTGGAATTATATTTTTTGTTCTTCTCTTTTTTGGCTGCCAAAGTACCTACTATTCTCAATCAAGATATATTGTTATATTTGTCGGAGTCCTTTGGATTGCTTTGAGTTCAATATTATGCTGGAACAGCATGAAAGAAACATTTACTGAACACAGGAACACCAAACGATATACCATAACACTGTCTGACGGTAATAAACTTCTCTTTTACGAGAAGATAGGTGAAAATAAAAACATGATTACCGACATTGACGTTTACAGAAAAGATTTATTTCTTATTCGTGAGCTTGGAGGATTTGGCAACCAATATATCAATAAAGATACAAATCTTCCAAATTATTCGTATAATGAGGATACAAAGGAAATCACATTCAATGGTACATACAGGTATTCCGATGAGCTTCATGAACAATTTCCTGATCTTGAGGACAGAGAAGATACTTTTGTGCTTAATGTAGTATCAACGTCGAACAATAATTGATTTTTCTTTTCAATCAAGACCGCAACTTTTGGGAATTTATTCATAATGAAATAAGAAATATCCCGACTTTCCTCTGAAAATCGGGATATTATTTTTTTATATAATAGCATATAAAGTGCTTGACATTCACAATTTGTTGTGTTATAATAAAAACTGGTAATAAAAAAGCACCTCGCAGGGAGTATCAGAATTGGCGTTCCGACACTCCCCATAATCAGAAAGATGATCCTAACATCTAACTGACTTAGCAAGATGGCTATTTTGTGCATTTAATTATAGCACGTTTAATATAGCATTGTCAAGCCTTTCAGTGTATGTTTCGACTCATCTGCTGAAAGGTTTGTTTTTATGTTACCTCGGTCAGAGGAACTTGACAAGTGAATATTGAGATTTGAAGCGAATTTACCATGCTTTACTCTTATTTTCTTTCAAAGCTGAAATCAGTCAGCAATGAGGGAGAGTCGGAGAAATGTGCGATGACATGAGCCTGTTTAGTAGAACTAAATCAACTCTTTTGTTTGTAAGACAAGGCAGTATCCCTTCCCCGTTGATACAAATATCAACTTCAAAGGTATCATGAGCCATAAAGTATGAGTAAAGCGAATGCGTGATGTGTAACAACGTGAACGCTCCTCGAATACAAACAACAGCTATCAAATCATTCTTAATAAATGTTCGCAGTAAATAAGCTGTGCTCTTATGTACAGCTTATTCTGCTTACGATAAATAATAAGTGCTCTGAGCATAAGCTATGTGCTTTAAGCAGTTATTATTTACGAAAACATCACATCAAGCAATGCAAATTCAATTTATTGCTTAATATGATGTAGAGTGCTATGCAAAAGTTACGGGTTTAAACTGCCATTTCCCAAAACAATTGCATAGCACTCCACAATTCTGGTTGCGGCGGCTGGATTTGAACCAACGACCTTCGGGTTATGAGCCCGACGAGCTACCTAGCTGCTCCACACCGCGATAAATAGTGTCACATCATCTGCGACTATATTATTATATCACAGCAGAGTCAAAAAGTCAACCAAAGATAACATATTTTTTTATTTTAACAATATACTCAAATATCCATTGCCATTTCGATACACTTCCAGTTCTCACCGAGAACCTCAAACCGCTCGCCGTCGCCTGCACATTCCGTAAAGCCAACCGACTTATAGCAATTCAAAGCCGCAGAGTTATTAACAAAAACTCCCAGTGAAAGGCGTTTTGCGTGAAGCTCGTCTGCCGCGAACTTCTTGGCAAGCTCCAGCATTTCCCTGCCCAGACCTTCTCCTCTTTTGGAACTGTCAACGATAACAAATCCAAACCGAACCTCCGTTTTTTCGTCATCAATATAGCGGAGTATCAGGTGTCCCACCACATTTCCGGCCTCATCAACAGCCGTCAGAGGAAAGAAGCTCCCCGAGCGCGAGCACATCTCATGATGAGCAGCTATTATCTCAGGAGCCGACGGGTAATCGCCGAAGCGGTCAGCACTCCACATTCTGAACTCCCGCTCATTTTTTATCCAGCTAAGGATAGCCGCACCGTCGGCGGCTTCAAAGCGTCTCAAAATCATAGCAAGACCTCACAGCCACTGGATAAACGCAGTCTTATCGCTACTGTTATACCCTGCCTTCTCGTAAAACTCCAGAACTCCCCTATCCTTTGAGCCTGTCAGCAGCATCATCTTATAGCAATTCTCTTTTCGCGCAAGCTCCCGGGCGTAGTCAAGGCAGGCTGTGGCAAGTCCCTTTCTGCGGTATTTTGCGGAAGTTACCACATTCTCGATGAACGCATAGGAGCGCTGACCGCGTGTAAGATTTGGGATAATGACGCAAACGCAGGAAGCCGCGATAACGCCGTCCTCCTCGGCGACGATTATATGGTGGTCGTTATCTGAGATTATCCGCTCCCAGACAGCCATGACGTGCTCGTCTTTTTCGGGGAACGGGTTGTCGTGAAGCTCCATATAGAGCCTCAGAAGTCCGTCGAAATCATCTCTTGTAATTTCTCTTATCATAGCCCTCACCTCTCACAGTTCCATGGACATAAAAACGTCCGCCTTCTGATTATCGTTATAGCGCTCAGTAGGAACAAAGCCTAACTTTTCGTAAAGTCTCATTGCATTTTCATAGGTAGAAACAGTATCAAGAACCATTTTCCCGAAGCCCATTTCCCTTGCAAAGTTCACGGCAGTTTCCGCCAGTCTGCGTCCAAATCCCCGCCTGTGATACTTCTTATAAATGTACATACCCTTGAGCTCGCAGACATCATCGCTTAGCCTTTTTACAGCCACAGTGCCGATGATTTCATCATTGTCCAGCAGGCACCAGAATCCTATGAAATTCCGCTCTATATCTGCAAAAGCGGCGTGTCTGCCCTCGGGCTCGAACACCTTTCCCGACTCGGGGAACACCTCGCTCAGAAACTGAACCACTGCTCCCTGCATTTGGGGACTGAACGGCTTTATCACAGGCATTATTTCACCCTCCTGCCGCCGAAAGCGTGGATAGTTCTTGTGCCTGCCTTGCAGCTGCCGCCCTGCACCGCACCCTTGGGGATAAAAAGCTCGTCACCTGCGTGAAGAACCGTAGCTTCGCCGTTTATGGTGACAGTGTACTCCCCCTCCACGCAAATCATGTACTCGTCGTAATCGTGAACGTGCTCCTTTGAGACTCTGTCCGCAAGGTAAGTCCAGAACGCCATCTGGCTGCCGTCGGGAGCGGTATAGTAGTAGCCCTCTATATCGGGAGTATTCTGCTGGTCGGCAGGTATTTTATTTGCAGCTCTTTTCATAAAATCGGGAAATTCCATAGTATTCTCCTTTTCATCATCACGGGAGGCAATAATCTCTGTCCTTTGCTGACTCACTGTACTACAGGGAGTCACCGACACTACACATCAATTATAACAAACGAACAACACAAAGTCAACAAAAGGGCGCACAGTGTGCGCCCTTCCATTATCTATGAATTTTAATCTCTCATTGATTCAACCACCATACGTTTAAGCAGGCAAAGGTCAAAGGAATCCAGTCTGTCGTCCTCAACAACATTGCCCAGCCGCCAGTCCGCAAGCTCGTCAGAAGCCCCTATTATCCACCTCTGGAGCATTACCACATCTGCAACATTGAGACTGCCGTCGCCGTTAACATCGCCTGCAACGATATCGTTGTAGACCTTATATTCGTCCAAGCGTATGTTCTGCGGTATCTCTGCCTTGTCCTCATATGAATTATAGAGGAATCTAAACTCTTCTATGCTGCCGAGATATGAGCTTTCGATATAAGCTATCGTATCGAAATTGCTGACAGTAAACAGGATCATGCAGCTTCCCGAATCGTTCAGCCAGAACTCGGTATTAGAAACGCCGCTTCCGCCGTTGTAATCGGGATATTTGTGTATCTCCATGAACTTTTTCAAGATATCTCTGAAGCTTCCGCCCTCTTTGATTATAGCCTCAGCCTCTTCAAGAGTTATCCTCGGTGCGTCCGCGTCAAGCTCGCCCAGCAGTATCTTCTCCTGTCTGGTGTACTCGCCAACCATTCTACTGCCCTTTTCTCTGAGTTTTTGAAGCTCCGCTTCGGTGTCGGTCATCACCGTAGTTGTCGTAATGACAGCAGTAGTTTCCACAGGCATAGTCCCTGTGTATTCCTCAAGCACTAAGCTCTCCTCAGACTCCACAGCACCTGCATTCATAGTCATCGCGGCGAAGCTGAGCCCCAGTCCTGCGCATAATGCCGCTGAAATAACAGCCTTGATATTTTTCATAGTAACACTCCTTTCGTATCAGACAGGGATTTTCCCTTTCTATATACACATACGGAGTACATTTACAAAACGTTGCAATAATTAAAATAAAAAAATATATCTGAAATTCAACAGGTTTATGTTTAAAAATCACTGTTTACGGGGTATATATAGAGAGACTTTTCAAAATACAAGATACTCTATCACAGAATTTGACATAAGAAAGCCCTTTGGCGTGAGCCAAATACGCTCCCCGTCGGTCTCGGCATAGCCTTCCTTTATAAGCGGCGGCAGCTTTTTCAGCAGCTCCGCCCTGTGATTGGGGGCGTCATCAAGGATAAGTCCCTCTTTCAGCCTTAAACGGAGCATTGCGAACTCCTCAAAGCCGCAGGGCGATTCATCGGTAACTGTCACCTGCTGAACGTCATCTGCTATAAACGCCGATAGGTCGCGCTCCACTGCGAAACGCTTTCCCTCATAGCATGAGTGTGCCCCAGGACCTATGCCCAGATAGTCCAGACACTTCCAGTAACGGGTATTATGCCTGCTCTCGAAGCCCTCTTTCGCAAAGTTGGACACTTCATACTGCATAAAGCCATGCTTTTCGAGAAGCTCAACCATGTCAAGGTACAGCTCCGCGATGCTGTCCTCGTCGGGGAGCCTTTCCCGAATCTCGGCGCAGTCAAAGGGCGTACCGTTCTCGGTTTTCAGGATATATGCGGAAATATGCTGTACGGGCAGAGCCGCCATTCGCTCGATAGAAAAACTCATATCCTCGGGCTTCTGGTCGGGCAGGGCTATCATCAGGTCGCAGGAGATATTGTCAAAACCAGCCCTTGCCGCTTCAAGGACAGCCTGCTCCGCTCTCTCGGCAGTATGCATACGACCAAGTATTTTCAGCTCCCTGTCTATCATTGACTGAACGCCTATGGACAGGCGGTTAATGCCGATTTTGCGAAGCTCTGCAAGCTTCTCGTTGCTGAGTGTGCATGGATTGGCTTCAAGGGTTATTTCCGCCGATTCTTCAAGGGCAAAGCAGCTTCTTATCTCGGAGATAATGCTGCTTATCTGCTCCGCCGTCAGCAGAGATGGAGTACCGCCGCCGAAGTATACAGTGTCAACAATGCGCGAATTATCGCCGTAATGGCGTATATTACGCAGAACAGCCGCGGTATAGTCCACGGCTGCCGATTTTGACCAGTTCACGGAATAGAAATCGCAGTAAGCGCATTTTCTACCGCAGAACGGTACATGAATATAGATACCCAGCCTGCTCATTGGGTATAATCAACACGGATAGATGGCGTCAGCTTGAAGAAAAACGCATTTGCTATCCTCGGTACTATGAGCATGGACAGTATGAGTCCGATTACCATAGGAGCTTCATGTGTGAACATCCACTCGTTGTCTGCGCCGTGGATATAGATGTAAATTACCGCCGCAAAAGCTATCAGGCAGAATATCGCGCTGAATGTGGTAGCGCTCTTGCCGTTTACGCAGAGCTTTCCGCATTTCATACAGGGCTTTCCCTTGGACTTCATAGTTCCTGCCATAGCCTTGCTAAGGGGATTGAAGCTCTTTGCGCCGCAGTGCGGACAATTGTATATACTCATATTATTCATTTCCTTTCTCGTTCTCTGTCTCTATGGGTTCAAGCACCTTTGCAAGCCTTGCCTCGGGCACTTCGCCTGCAAGCTTTGGAGTAAGCCCCAGACGCTTCTTTTTTCCTGCCTTTCTGCGGTGTCTGAAAATGCTGAGGAAGTCCTCGGGGTGGAGAACTATCAGCGTCAGCAGCATAACAGCCAGAGCCGCAAGTATTATTCGCATTTCGTCGTCGCCTGCTGCAAGTGCAAAGATAAGTATCACTATGGCAGACACGCAGAAGCTTGTCCGCGACTTCTCACGAAGCCTTATCCTCACAGCGCGGATAACTCGTCCTGCGCCTGTATTTTTCGGCACAACGTACTCAGCCGCAACTGCGATGATACTCACAAAGCACACAGCGGCAAGCACTCCGAAAATGATATAGTTTATCATAATAAGCCTCCCGTTCTCAGCTGTCAAGCTTCAGAACGCTCATGAACGCCTCCTGCGGAACCTCTACGGTACCCAGCTGGCGCATACGTTTTTTACCTTCCTTCTGCTTTTCGAGCAGCTTCTTCTTACGCGAGATATCGCCGCCGTAACACTTTGCAAGAACGTCCTTGCGCATTGCCTTAACGGTCTCACGTGCGATTATCTTGCCGCCGATAGCTGCCTGAATAGGCACCTCAAACATCTGACGCGGAATGTTTTCCTTGAGCTTTTCGGCTATCTTACGGGCTCTTGCGTAAGCCTTGTCCGTATGGATAATGAAGCTGAGAGCGTCCACCACATCGCCGTTGAGGAGTATATCAAGCTTTACAAGCTTGCTGGGCACATAGCCCATCATCTCATAGTCAAATGAAGCATAGCCCTTGGTGCGTGATTTCAGCACGTCAAAGAAGTCGTACACTATCTCGTTAAGGGGCAGCTCATAGTGGAGCTCAACACGGGTATCGTCAAGGTACTTCATGTCCTTGAAAATTCCTCGTCTGTCCTGACAGAGCTCCATGATATTTCCAACGAACTCCGAAGGCGAAAGAACGCTTGCCTTTACCATAGGCTCCTCTGCTGTCTGAATGAGAGCAGGATCGGGGTAGTTGGTAGGATTGTCGATATACTGCACCTCTCCGCTGGTAAGGGTTACTTTATATATAACCGAGGGAGCAGTTGTGATAAGGTCAAGATTGTATTCACGTTCAAGGCGCTCCTGAATTATCTCCATATGGAGAAGTCCCAGGAATCCGCAGCGGAATCCAAATCCCAGAGCAATAGAAGTCTCGGGCTCGAATGACAGCGAAGCGTCGTTGAGCTGTAGCTTTTCCAGAGCGTCGCGGAGGTCGCCGTACTTAGCTCCGTCAGCAGGATAAATACCCGAGAATACCATAGGATTTACCTTGCGGTAACCGGGGAGGGGCTCGTCACAGGGGCATTCGTCGTTGGTAACGGTGTCGCCCACCTGAGTGTCGCCAATGCTCTTGATAGAAGCGGCAATGTAGCCGACCTCGCCTGCTTCAAGACTGCCGTTGTTCACAAGGTTTGAAGCGTCCATGAAGCCTGCCTCAACCACATTGAAAACAGCTCCCGTAGCCATAAGGCGGATATTGTCACCCACCTTGACCTTGCCCTCCTTTATGCGGACATAGATGATAACGCCCTTGTAGGAGTCGTAGTAGCTGTCGAAGATAAGCGCTTTCAGCGGCTTCTCGGTATCGCCCTTGGGCGCAGGGATATCGGTAACTATCCTTTCGAGGACTTCCTCGATATTCGTACCCATTTTCGCAGAGATCCGCGGAGCGTCCATAGCAGGGATACCAATGACGTTCTCGACTTCGCTGCAAACCCTCTCGGGATCGGCAGAGGGCAGATCTATCTTGTTGACAACGGGAACGACTTCAAGGTCGTGCTCGATAGCAAGATAGGTGTTAGCCAGAGTCTGAGCCTCGATACCCTGAGAAGCGTCAACAACGAGGATAGCTCCCTCGCAGGCAGCAAGAGAACGTGAGACCTCATAGTTGAAGTCAACGTGTCCTGGGGTGTCTATGAGGTTGAAGATGTAGTCCTCGCCGTCCTTGGCGGTATATTTCAGACGGACTGCACGAGCCTTAATGGTGATACCGCGCTCACGCTCGATGTCCATATTGTCAAGGAGCTGATCCTCCATATCGCGGATTGCGACAGTATCGGTCTTTTCGAGGATACGGTCGGCAAGTGTGGACTTGCCGTGATCTATATGCGCAATGATACAGAAATTTCTGATCTTATCGTTAGCCAATGTTTTACCTCTTTTCAAACATATTTACTCAGTATAATTATATCAGAAAGTCCGTTGTTTGTAAAGAGTTTTATGGCATAAAAAGAGCGGACACGAAGTCCGCCCTTTAATAATAATCCAATTAAGCATTAAGAAGATACTTTATCTTTGCCTGTGTGTTCTTACCAGCATAACCATCAGCAGCTATCGGACCATATATTCTTTTTCCGTTTTTATAGAAATTACCGCGCTGAATCATAGTTACTGCATATGTTGTATTTTGACCATAATAGCCATCAACGTCTAAATAATTAATTGTATTAACGCCATATTTTGCCTTAATATTATTAATGGCAGCCTGAATCCACTTTACCTCGCGGTAAGAAACCCATGACTCATAGTATCCATTTGCTCTTGTAGCTGTTGGAAACTGCTTGTAATTAGTTGTGTAGTCTGCAGCGTCAGCTGTGATAGAATTGCTGCTGAAGAATGTAGTGTTATCTGCTACTGATGGTGCGAGTGGAATTGCGCACATTACTGCTGCTGATGCAACGACAAATGCTTTTTTAATAATATTCATTAGTAAAACCCTTCTTTTAAAAAATTAGTATGTTTTGTAGTAAAATTAGTGCACCAAATTACATTGTAATTATAACATATGCACTGCTGTTTGTCAAGTATTTTTTAAAAACACATAAAAAATAATTATGAACAGCAATGTGTCATAAAAAATCGGCACGGTAAAAACCGTGCCGAAATATCATTTAATTATGCCTTAGCAGGACCGAGACTTGTGCGCTTTCCGAGAAGGAAGAGCTGTATCTCAAGAGCGTCCTCTGTAGTAACGCTGCCGTTTCTCTTGACAACAGAACCACTGTAGAGTCCGTTAGACGTTATATGATTCTTGTCAGAACCGTTGAGACCGTACTTATTCGGGTTTGCAAGGCTCTGCATGATAAGAACAACGTCTGACATATCAACGCTGCCGTCGTCGTTAGCGTCGCCCCATACTGTGTTGTCCTTAGTACCGGGGACAAGTGGGTAAGTTGTTGTGACTGTAGTCGTTGTCTCCTGCTTCGGAGCTGTAGTTGTTGCAGTAGTTGTTGTAGTGGTATCCTTCTTCGGAGCAGTAGTGGTCGCAGTAGTAGTTGTAGTTGTAACGTCCTTTGTGGTCGTTGTAGTAGTTGTTACCTTAGTAGTTGTAGCTGTTGTAGTTCTTGGTGTAGGATTGGTATTACCCGAATAGTAATCGGAAAGTGAGATACCGTTGCCGCCCTGTCCCAGTGGGATAGAGTGGTCAAGACCGATGAACTTGCCGCCGTCTGTCTGCCAGAGTGAAGGCTTTACGAATTCGTACTTTTCCTCGTCCCACTTGCCGAAGTCGTCGTATACAAGTCCGCCTGTATCACCTGAGTTCTCATTGAAGCACCAGAATGTGTGGTTGATATGCTTGTCTATCATGTAGTCGCGGAGCTCCTGCATCCAGTGCTTGTTCTCGCCTGTAGGATCGTGCTCCTTGTCGATAAAGCCGCCCCACTCACCTATGAGGAGAGGATACTTCTGCTCCTCGACGAGGTAAGCCCATGTATCGTACCAGTAGTCGTCAAGAAGCGACTGACGGTCAAAGGTCTTGGAAGCGTCGTCCATGTAGAACCACTTCTGTGACCATACCAGCGGACCGTAATCGTGAGGTGAGTAAACTATCTGCTTGTTGAACTCGCCGATATCAACGGGGTGATCCTTTACACCGCGGAGGTTTCCGCCCCACCATGCGCCGAATATCTTTGAAGGCTCGTCATAGTGAGCATAGTCAACGGCAGGGGTTGTCCAGTCTGCGCCCTTTGCAAAGTCAGGGTAGCACTCGATACCCTCTATCATAATGAGCAGATTGGGGTTGTGCTTGAGACAAGCCTTAGCGCCCTTTTCTGCGGCATATTTCCAGTTGTTAGCGTCCTTTGAGTCGTCCCACTTGGCAAATGAGCCCTCCTCGGGCTTGCCGTGAGGCTCGTTCTTGAGGTCGATAGCGATGATAGTATCATCGTCCTTGTAGTACTCTGTGAACCACTCGAGAGCTTCCAGCCAGTCGTCCTCTGAGAAGTTGTCGTCGTACCAAAGCGGCTTCTGATGTCCCATTGAAGCTGAAGTAGCGCTGTGTATGTCGATCATGATCTTCATACCGTTTTCCCTGCACCACTCAACAGCCTTGTTCCAGATGTCGAAGCTGTACATAAGTGTGTACTGACCTTCGCCGTCAACTCCGCCCTCTACGGTGAGTTCGGGGTTCTCGTAAGGATTGACCATCATGTTGACTTCGCCGACGCCGCTGCCCTTATCGGAGCCCTTGTTCTTCCACTGAAGGATTATCTGTGTGGACATAGGCACACGGAGAAGATTGAAGCCGTGGTCTGCGATCTGGTTGAGCATACTGTGCATATTCTTCGACCATACGCCGTCAAATACCTGACGTCCTGCATTGTAGCCGAACCAGTTTACGCCTGTGAGCCATACCTCATTGCCGTCCTTGTCAACGATCTGTGCTTTATCGTTTACATGGAGCCAGTCATCGCCGCTTGTATCAGCAGCCAGCGCTGTGTTGCTGTTCTTTTCGGGCAGCGACTGCGAAGCAGGCACGAGCACTACTGCCGCCGCAGAAACAGCAGCAAGCAGCTTTTTGAAAAATGATGTTGCCATAGTGTTTTTCCCTCTCTTTATAACAAAAATATTGGTAAGTCCATTATAATCCTTTTCACATGAAATGTCAACGATATTTGCGTGTTTCCGCAATAATTGCAGCATTTTATCATATTTTCACGATGCAATGAAAAAGTTTGAATAAAAAGAGAGTATCACAGCTCCATTTTTATCAACAGCTCTTCTATGAAATCTGCAAGGTGCACCGACTTTCTGTCAACAGGCTGAACTGCCAGCACCTCGTCGGTCTCGTTAACTGCCATTACCAGCCATCCGTCGTCGCCGTCTATGGAGCAGCCGCCTATTTTCAGCCAATTGTGCTCATTAAGGTAATTCGTGTCCTCGAAATTGAAGTTTTTCGCAAGCAGCTCCGATATATCGGTATCGGGAACAAGCATATCAAGAGTCACCCCTATAGTGCCGAGCTCGCTGTCAAAATGCCCGTCAAGGGGCAGAAACCAGTATACCGACAAATATTCCCTTATCTGTTCGGATACACGGAATCCCAGTGCGCTTTCGGCTTTGGCAAAGTCCACAGGCTTATCCTGCAAAACAGGCTCCCACTCCGCATAGTCCTCATTATCAAGAGTACCGTTCAGATACAGTCCCGTATGGCTAAGTTTTTCGATATACGGCATTTTTCTGAGAAAAATGACAGCGTTTGCGGCTTTTTCAAAGTAGGTATCAAATGCTTCTTTCATTGACATGGCGTTTCCTCCGTTTACTGATTTTTTATTATTATATCAGCACACAGCGCCAAAGTCAATCGCCCTATTTCAGCAGCTCCTCACGCATATAGTTCAGGAGCTTCTTTTCGCGGCGCGATACCTGCACCTGCGTCATACCCAGAGCCTTTGCGGTCTTTGACTGGGTGAGCCCCTTGAAATAGCGGAGCTCCAGCAATGCGCGGTCATTGGCTTCAAGCTGAGCCATTATCTGCCGCAGAGCCAGCAGGTCGGTTATGCTCTCGTCGGGAGACTCCGTAGGGATATCGGTCTGTCCCTCGTCATCGTCCCCCGATGTAAGTGACAGCAGGGGCTGACTTACGCAAAGCGCCTCGGATACGTCGGCTTCGCTCTCTCCCGAGAGCTTTGAAAGCTCCGCTATGGTCGGCTCTCTCATCTCGCGCTGGCGGAAGTCCTCGCAGAGCCTTTGGAGCTGCATGGAAAGCTCCTTCAAGCTCCTGCTGACGCGGATAGCTCCGCCGTCGCGGAAAAGACGCTTTATCTCCCCCAGTATGACAGGCACGGCATAGGTTGAGAACTTCACCCCCCTGCCGCAGTCAAAGGCTTTCACGGCTTTGAGAAGCCCGATACAGCCTGCGGAGTACAGGTCGTCGTACTCTATGCCCCGCCCTCGGAAACGGTTTGCGCAGAGGTGCACCAGACCTAAGTTTTCCTCGGCGACAGGCTGCTTTACCTCAGTCCCCATGAGCAGAGAGCCTCTTTCTCATGGTAACGGTAGTGCCTTTGTCAGGAGCGCTTTTCACTTTCAGCTTGTCCATAAAGGACTGCATGACGGAAAAGCCCAGTCCCGAGCGCTCCTCCTCGGGAGCTGTGGTGAACAGGGGCTCCATAGCCTGCTCCACGTTTTCTATGCCGCAGCCCTTGTCCTTGACGCGTATGTATATGACTCTGTCGGGCAGAAGCCGCACAGTCAGCTCGATATTGCCCTTTTTGTGCCTGTAGCCGTGGACTACCGCATTTGTCACCGCCTCGGATACGGCAGTGCGTATGTCGGAGAGCTCCTCCACCGTGGGGTCAGCCTGTATCAGAAATGAGGACACCACCGCTCTCGCCGCCCCCTCGTTCACCGAAAGGGACGGCATTGTGAATTTTATCTCGTTGAGTATTTCCATTTTTCTTCTCCTTTATCTTATTTTGACTATGCGCTCTATGCCTGCGAGCCGCAGTACGCGCCTGATATAGGGCTGAGGGTTCAGCACCTCAAGCCTGCCGCCGCACTCCTTCATCAGCTTACTCCTGCCCATGATGAGACCTATGCCCGAGCTGTCCATAAAGGTTATGCCGCCCATGTCTATAGCCAGCTCACGGGGCTGAGCCGTTACTATGAAGCGGTCTATCTCGGCGCGGAGCTCCTTTGCATTGTGATGGTCAATTTCACCACTGAGCCTTGCAATTGCCGCTCCGTTGTCGTTTTTTATGTCTAATTTCATTGCTTTGCCTCCTTTTCACTGCCACTGACAGCCTTTTTATGGAATATTATACCACCGAGATGAGTAATATTATGTCGAAACTCCATATCCGCATAAAATTTCCTCATTTCAGGTACGTCTGCAAAGGGAACACAGTAATTCTCAATTTCCAATCAATACCGCTTATATTTTTGAAAAAACATTGAAATATTCATATATTAATGTTATAATTATTATGTAACATCATATCAGTTCAGGAGGAGTTTATTATGAGATTCGACAGTACAGAAAACTGGAAAAGCAAAATAAAGCGCGTTATCATCTCCGAGGAGCAGATACGCGAGGAAATAAAAAAAGCAGGAGCTCTGATAGACTCCATTTATGACGGCTCGCCTATACTGCTGGTCAGCATACTCAAGGGCTCGTTCATTTTCATGGCTGATATCTGCCGCGCAGTCACAGTTCCATGCGAGATAGCATTCATGGCGGCAAAAAGCTACTTTGAGGGCACGGTCTCCACGGGACACGTTGAGATAACTATGGATCTGAAGCACGATATCAGCAAGTATCACGTAGTCATAATCGAGGACATCATCGACACGGGACGTACTCTCAACGAGATAATCAAGATACTCAACGTCCGCAATCCTCTTTCGCTGAAAGTCATAACTCTCCTCGACAAGCCTGACCGCCGCGTGGTAGACCTTAAAGCGGACTACTCGCTGTTCACTATCCCCGACTACTTCGTTATCGGCTACGGACTGGACTACGGTGAATTTTACCGCAATCTGCCGTACATAGCAGAATTTGCAGAGTGAGGTGAGTCTTATGCTGGAAAAGCTGTTCAAGCTTAAAGAAAACGGCACAACCGTCAAAACAGAGATAGCCGCAGGTATAACCACGTTCATGACCATGGCTTATATCCTTGCAGTAAACCCGAATATCCTCTCCGACGCAGGCATGGACAGCACCGCTGTTCTCCTTGCCACCTGTATCGCTTCATTCGTGGGAACGCTCTGCATGGCGTTCATGGCGAATCTTCCCTTTGCCCTGTCGGCAGGAATGGGACTCAACGCCTACATGGCATACACCGTCTGCGGAAACCTCGGTTATCCGTGGCAGGTAGCTCTCCTTGCGGTATTCATAGAGGGTATCATCTTCATAATACTCTCGCTGACCAAGGTCAGAGAGGCTATATTCGACGCCATACCACTTTCGCTGAAACGGGCGATATCCGTGGGAATAGGTCTGTTCATAGCATTCATAGGGCTCCAGAACGCAGGTCTTGCCGTTTCTTCGTCAACTCTTGTAAAGCTGACGGACTTCCGCGAAAACTTCCACACCGCAGGCATATGCGCTATCCTTGCACTTGTCGGACTGCTCATCATGTCCGTGCTTTACATCAAAAAGGTCAAGGGCTCTATACTTATCGGCATATTCGGCACATGGATACTCGGTATCCTGTGCGAGGTCACAGGTATCTATGTACCCGACGCAGAGGCAGGAGCCTTCTCCCTTATCCCGTCCTTCCACATGACGGACTTCTCAAAGCTGGGCGAGACCTTCGGTCAGTGCTTCAACGTTGATTTCGACGCTGTGGGAGTATTCAACTTCATCGTTGTTGTATTCGCATTCCTTTTCGTTGACCTCTTCGATACTCTCGGCACTCTCATAGGCGTAAGCACAAAGGCAGGACTTATCGACAAGGAGGGCAAGCTCCCATCTATCAGACCTGCTCTCATGGCAGACGCCGTTGCTACAACAGCAGGAGCTGTTCTCGGCACATCGACCACCACCACATTCGTTGAGTCATCGGCAGGTATCGCGGCAGGCGGAAAAACAGGTCTGACAGCCCTGACTACAGGTATCCTGTTCCTGCTCTCAATGTTTTTAGCGCCGGTATTCATCTCTATACCTGCATTTGCAACTGCACCTGCGCTGATACTGGTAGGCTTCCTGATGTTCGGCACCATATCCGAGATAAATACGGAGGAAAAGAACTATACCTCGGCTATCCCTGCTTACCTCTGCATTATTGCAATGCCTATGTTCTACAGCATATCCGAGGGTATCTCAGTGGGCATAATCTCATATGTCCTGATAAATCTCATCTGTGGAAAGCGCAGGGAAATCAAACCTTTGATGTATGTTCTTGCGGTACTCTTTGTACTCAAATACATTTTCTTATGATATCGGCGCTTTGCGCCGCGGCAAATACTTTCTGGGGGGAATTTTATGATCCTTTACTATTCGGCTACAGGCAATACGAAATTCATTGCCACGGAGCTTGCAAAAAAGCTGGACGACCAGTGTATAGACCTGCTGGGAAGAATAAAAAAGAACGACTATTCCGAGCTTCACTCCGACAATCCGTTTATCGTCTGCGCTCCCGTATATATATGCGAAATGCCGCGTTTTATGAGCGATTATCTCAAAAATGTTGAGCTGACAGGCAATAAGGCGGTATACTTCATCGCAAACAGCGCAGGCTATGCAGGCATAACAGGCTGGCTGGCAAAGAAGCTGTTCAAGAAAAAGGGCATGGAGTTCATGGGGTGCTCAGAGCTCATAATGCCGCGAAACTACTACATCAGCCACTATCCGCAGCTCACCGAGGACGAAATAAAGAGCCGTATCTTCAAGTCATTCGACAAGATAGACGATATCGCCAACAGTATCCAGAACTGCGAGCATCTGAAGTCAAGACACGTTTTTCTCTTTGAAAAGCTCATAACACTGCCGTTCAATCCTATATGGTCAAAGCACAAGCTCAAGACCGAGGATTTCTTCGCAACGGATAAATGTATCGGCTGCGGAAAATGCGAGACAGTCTGTCCTCTCAACAACATAACTCTGAAAGAGGATAAGCCCACATGGGGCACTACCTGCGCTCACTGCATGGGCTGTATCGGGAACTGTCCCACAAGCGCCATAGAATACGGCGAGATAACCCGTGAAAAGGGCAAATACAACTTCGAGGAATACAGACACTTCCTCAATGAGATAAGATAAAACTATCGGGGCTGCGCTCCATTGTACTTACAGAAATTACACGTATTCATCGGGAAAAACCTTCAAAGAGTTTACCTCAATAATATGCGCAAACTCTGCAAATACAATGAAAACTCAGCCCCGAAGCCATGAATAAGGAGGAAATATGGCAAAACAATTCTGGAAAGGCAGCACTCTTCTTGCTCCCGTACCTGCTGCGCTGGTCACCTGCGGCACTATGGAGAAGCCTAACGTGCTCACTATCGGCTGGACAGGCATTGTCTGCACCCGTCCGCCTATGACATACATATCCGTTCGTCCCGAAAGGCACTCCCACGATATCATCAAGGCTTCGGGAGAATTCGTCATAAACCTTACGACCTCCGCTATGTGCCGCGAGACCGACTTCTGCGGCGTAAAGAGCGGCAAAAATACGGACAAGCTCGGCGCCTGCGGCTTCCACACCGTACCTGCGCAGAAGGTAGCTCCGCCCCTTATCGACGAGTGTCCGCTGAGCCTTGAATGCAAAGTCGTTGACGAGAAGCTTCTCGGCTCGCACACCATGTTCCTTGCGGAGATAATCGGCATTGACGTTGACGAGAAGTACATTGACAGCAAGGGCAAGCTCAATCTCCAGCAGTGCGGACTCATGGCATTCGCCCACGGAGAATACTTTGCTCTCGGAAGAAAGCTGGGCGACTTCGGTTTCTCAGTGCGCAAAAAGAAAAAGCACAAGCCTAAATCGTGATACTTATATGGAGCTTTTTACGCCTGTTATTGAGAGAATCTTTTTGAAAAAGGCTTTCCCGACTTCTTTCATGACCGTTATTTCATTTTTTCTATAATAGAGCCCCAAAAGCAAACTTGCCCCCTATGTTACTATAGGGGGGCTCTATTATAGAAAAAATCAGCTAAAAGTCTTTGGAAAGGGGTTCGGGGTGACTCCCCGCAGTGCGGGGAGATGTCCGAAGGACAGAGGGGCGCGCCTCCGTCAGAGGGAACCTTTCCTCAGAAAGGTTCCCCCCGATAAACGCGCATAAACTTCTATATAGGGCTCACGATGAGATATCCTCGATAAACTGTCGGAGAGTGCTCTCCGAGGTAAAATATATCCCCTCGGATATCATTGCCCTGTCGTAATCCGACAGCAGGGCGGTATCGATGTCTATATACAGAAAAGGCTCGTCCTCGCCGCAGCGGAATACCGCTGCCCGTCCGCCGCTTTCCCTTACCGTGAAAAGCGGCGCTTCTTCATGCTCTGTGGCGGCTGCCGCAAGCCGCGTTTCCACCTGTTTCCTGCGGACAGCCTGACCGAGGGTACAGACCGTGAGAAAGCCCGATACGGTAACTGCCGCTATCAGGGTAAAATATATTTTTTTGGCGTTTTTAAGCGTCATTCTATCACTCCCTTGCCGAAATATCCGTAAATATTATCGCCCGATTTTTCTATATTATACAAAACGCCGATTTTTTCGGAAAGGTCTTAACATTTTATTCTCAAAGTGCTATAATATATAATGTATATTTATACGTAAAAATAAATTTGAAAGGAGTCTGCCGCACTTCTGCGGTCATTCTTACAAAATGAACGATAAAAAAAGAAAGGCTTCTGCGCAGCTCGTCCCTGCCGACGATGAGCTCCGCAAAAAGCAGCCGCCAAAAAAGAAAAAGAAAAAACACAGCAAGGGCTTCATCATCTTCAAAAAGCTGATGACCGTCATCGCTACCACACTTCTTTCACTGCTTCTGGTCATAATCATAACGGGTACTATCGTAAGTACCGCGCTGACCGTTTACGTCCTCAACTTTATGGACGACGCCACCAGCGTTACGCTCCAGCAGCTTGAATCGGGAAGTGATACCTACTTCTACTCAAATCACATAAACGAAAACGGCGAGACCGAGCTCAAGGTGCTCCACCGAGTACAGAACGACTTCCAGCGTATCCCCGTCAGCATTGACAGGATACCACAGCACGTCCGCAACTGCTTCGTTTATACCGAGGACGAGCGTTTCTACGTTCACGACGGCGTTGACTACAAGCGTACATTCTCCGCCTTCCTCAATATGTTCCTGCACTTCTATGATACCGAGCAGGGTGGTTCGACTATCACTCAGCAGCTCATCAAGAACCTGTCAGGAGACGACAGACATACCCCACAGCGTAAGATACGCGAGATATTCGCGGCTATGCAGCTGGAAAAGACCTACTCAAAGGACGAGATACTCGAAGAGTACCTCAACTATATCGGCTTCGGCGGAGCTTACAACGGCATTCAGCTCGCTTCGCTGAAATACTTCGGCAAGGACGTTGACGACCTCACTATCCCCGAGGCGGCTGTTCTCGCAGCTATCCCGAAGAGCCCTGAGGAATACGGTCCTTTCGTTATCTACCACAAGGACGACAATCCCAAGGAGCCTGTAGTAGTTGACGGACGTGCCAACAACAAGCCCCGTCAGGAATACGTTCTCTACAAGCTCTATGAAAACGGCGCCATCACATACGATGAGTATCAGGAATACCTGAAAACTCCCCTCATATACACTGATTCTCCCGAGTACCTTGCGGCTCACCCCGAGCTCACTGCCGAGGAGGAGATCGAAAAGCAGAAGTCCAACAGCTGGATACTGGACGCCGCTTACTTCGAGGCTATGGACATCATCAAGGAAAAATACAACCTTGTTGACAAGTGGCAGGCTCTTGACAAGATAAACAAGGGCGGCTACAGAATTTATACAACCTACGACGAAAAGATGCAGGAGTACGTTGAAAACAGACTTCTTGACATCAACAATATGGTACCTGAGTACTCCGTAAAGAAATGGGCTGATATCGACGGCGACGGAACTGCTGAAGAATATCTGCCGCATATCGCATTCGTTGCTATGAACTACGACGGCGAGCTCCTCTGTGCTGTCGGTGACATCGGACCTAAGGTGGGCTCACTCGGTACAAACTACGCTGTACGTAAGGAAGACGGACGTCAGATAGGTTCTACCGTAAAGCCTATCACATCTTACGGATACGGTATTGAAACAGGTCAGATACACTGGGGCACCACTGTATACGATTCAAAGCTCCCTACAGATGTCATCACAGGTGATGACGGTCAGCCGTGGCCTAACAACTACATGGGCTCGGGCGGACGTGGTCAGCCTTTAAAGATTTATCAGGCACTTCAGCAGTCATACAACACCGTTCCCGCACAGCTCCTTTATAAATTCGGACTTGAAGAAGTATTCAAGTTCTCCACTGAAAAGCTGGGGCTTGAATTCTGCGCATACGATAAGAACTACTCTCCTATGACGCTGGGAAGCCTTGAAGAGGGTATCACCCTCGAAAACCTTGTAAATGCCTATATCCCATACGGCAATCAGGGTATCTACAACGAGGCTCATATCATCACAAGGATAGAGGACAGCAGTCAGCAGATAATCTATGAGAACAACGGCAACCCGAGACAGGCTGTTTCCGACGAGACTGCATGGGTAATGAACAGACTTCTCAAAAACGTTATCGACAACGGTACAGGTACTGCCGCTAAGCTCTACAATAAGGAAGTATGCGGCAAGACAGGTACTACTCAGGACTGGTACGACGAAGTATTCGTCGGTCTTACTCCTGACTTCGTCAGCGGTATGACAATGGGTTATAAGTACAAGAACCCTGCCCTCGACCTGCAGGGCATTGTATCCGCTCAGATATGGCGAAACATCATCGGCGATTACATTACTACAGAATACGCAAATACTTCTCCTTACTTCGAGAAGGTAAGCTCCGTTATCGAAGCTCCTATGTGCAGCTCTACAGGCGGTATCGCAGGTCCTAACTGCGGCAGAGGCGTTACAGGCTACTGGAAATCTCAGGTCACCGAGGATTACTCTCCTCCGTACTGTAACGGCGCTCACGGCGGTACACAGTCCACTACACAGGCAACAACACAGGCTTCGGATAACTCAGGCGCAGCAGCAGGCGGAAACGCAGGCGGTGCAGGCGGCGGCGATGTCAGCGGAGGCGCTGGCGGCGGTGACGTCAGCGGCGGTGCAGGCGGCGGCGACGTAAGCGGAGGCGCTGGCGGCGGCGATGTCAGCGGCGGCGGTGACGCAGGCGGCGGCGACGCAGGTGTTGCAGCAGCAGGCGTCGTTGAAAACTAATAACAGGTGATATTTTGAGCAATAATATAAGATTATGCTGTCCATGCCATTTTGGTCTGGAAAGCGTGCTGAAATACGAAATACAAAAAATAGGCGGAACTGACCTGAAGGTCAGCGACGGCAAGATAAGCTTCACGGGCGACGAGAATATCCTCGCCCGTGCTAATCTTTGTCTGTCTACCGCTGAAAGAGTTCTCATCGAGCTCATCGAGTTCAAGGCTACAACCTTTGAGGAACTCTTTCAGGGCGTAAAGGCTGTCGAGCTGGAACGTTACATCGGTCCAGAGGACGCATTCCCCGTAAAGGGCTATTCGCTGAACTCGGCACTCCACAGCGTTCCCGACTGTCAGTCTATTGTAAAAAAAGCGGCGGTGGAACGCCTTAAATCCAAGTATAACATAAACTGGTTCGACGAGACAGGTCCTACGGTGCAGATAAAATTCAGTATCCTCAAGGACGTTGTTTCGCTTTATCTCGATACCAGCGGCGTGGGACTCCACAAGCGCGGCTACAGGCGCAATTCCAATGCGGCTCCTATCAAGGAGACTCTTGCGGCAGGTATAGTTGACCTTGCGAGAGTTCGTCCCGATACCATTGTATGCGATCCGTTCTGCGGAAGCGGTACGCTTCTTATCGAAGCGGCGCTGAAAGCGCTGAAAATCGCTCCGGGAATCAACAGGCGCTTTGCGGCAGAGAAATGGAGCACATTTGACTCGCGTATCTGGCAGGAGGAGCGCAAAAGAGCTATCGAAAACGTTGACAGAAGCGCTGAATTCCACGGAATAGGCGCAGATATCGACGACGCGGCAGTTGCGCTGACTCTCGATAACGCTCACAAAGCCGGGATAAAGTCCAGACTTACCATAGAGCAGGCTGATATCACAAAATTTGTTCAGCCCGAAAATTCTATCGTTATCTGCAATCCGCCCTACGGCGAGAGACTTCTTGAGCTGAGAGAGGCTGAGGATATCTACCGCAAAATGGGCAGAGTTCTCGGAAAGGGCGGCAGCAAACAGAGCTACATCATCTCCCCTCATGAGGAGTTCGAGAAGTTCTTCGGCTCGGAAGCCCATAAGCGCAGAAAGCTCTACAACGGCATGATAAAATGCCAGCTTTATATGTATTTTTGATTTATAATGCAAAACCTATGCGGGCGGCGGAACGCCGCCCCTACAATTACGCAAAAAAAGCTCCGTATCAACGGAGCTTTAAATTTAGGTGATGATATGAGATTTTTATGGAAACGGCGGCTTTTGCACCTGTTCTTCCCTACTCGCTGTCCCGTATGCGGCGCACTTATCGGCGCTATGGAGCGCTTCTGCGCGGAATGTACGGCGAAACTCAGCGTTTACAGCGGCAGCTTCAATATCGAGGGCGCTGAGAGCTTCACTGCCGCATTCGACTACGACGAAAATGTGAAGCCTGCCATAATCCTGCTGAAAAACGGCACTGACGGCAATGCCGCCTATGCTCTCGGAGAAGCTCTTGCGGAGCGGCTCAAAGCAGAGGGTATCGACAAGAAAACAGACGTGGTGATACCTGCTCCCATGCATAAGCGTGATATCCGCAGGCGCGGCTTCAATCAGTCGGTGCTCATAGCCCGTGAGGCGGGGAGAGTTCTCGGACTGCCCGTTGATACAAAGTCGGTGGTGAAGTCCCGTCATACGCACTCGCAAAAGGAGCTCAGCCGCGTCAGCAGAGCCCTTAATCTGAAAAGCGCGTTCACGGCTTCTGCGGATATCAAGGGTAAGAACGTTCTGCTCATTGACGATATCTGCACTACGGGCAGTACGCTCCGCGAGATAACCTCGGCTCTGAAAAAGGCAGGAGCGGCAAAGGTGTACTGCGCCTGCTGCTGTAAAACACGCTCGCGGAAGTACGAATCGGACGTAAAAATGAAGCAATAGATGTAGGGGCGGCGTTCCGCCGCCCGTTAAGGGACGCCCTCACTTGCAGGGCCCCCTAATCGGGTCCGTCCCCTCTGTCGCGTTGCGACATCTCCCCACCCCGTGGGGAGTCACCCTCTTTCAAAAACAGTCCACTGGACTGTTTTTGAAATTCACCCTTGCGGAGCGCCTTCGTATCTCGGGGCGCTGCCCCGAACCCTGCAAGGGCTGTCCCCCTAATCGGGTCCGTCCCCTCTGTCGCGTTGCGACATCTCCCCACCCTGTGGGGAGTCACCCTTGACCTGACCAAAGGAACACAGTCCCTTTGGAATCCCGTTCATGGGCTCGGCATAAATATCCGTATAAAGGGAAATGCGCCGCAGTATTGGGAATACTGTGGCGCTTTTTGAGAAAAGGATCAGAATGATCCGGAAGCCGGCTTATGGCAATACTTTTTGCCGTAAGACGGCATTTCTCGTATTACCCCTTATTATGCGTTCGTCTCCGAAGGAGGAACATTTACATTATCTGCTGCTCCTGCCGGATTTACGTTATTGAATACGTTGATTCCATTGCTTACAGCAAATAGAGATTCTTCTGAATTGGTGTGTGTTATCCACTTGTTTACATTTGTATTTGTGAAATTGGTTGTTCCTGCTGTAATGCTGTATGTGCTGATAAGAATATATTTATATTTCTTCTGGAAATCAGTTTTATCCGTATTGACATTCATTTCGGGACGCATTACAGTCCATTCGAGGTTATTGGCTTTCTTCCATGTGCCGTCCTTTTCGTTTGTTGGATCGGCAATGCAGTTAAGAAGGATCACAGGCTGGGTTTCAGCCTTTATGAGCTTTTCATCGACCTGATTATCGGTAGCTGTAGCGATTACTGTACCGCCTGTGATGTTGATACCTGTAACAGCGGTAAGTCCGCGGTCACCACCTGCAACGAGCTTTCCGTCGCTGATGTCGATAGTCGTTTCAGCCTGTACAGCGTCATTGCCTGCCTTTATCTTCGTGATACCGCCTGAAAATGAAATGGCGTCCTTGGTGGACTTGATACCGTCGCCTGCAGCGTCTATATCCAGAGTACCGTCCTTTATGGTAACAGATTTCTTAGCCTTGATACCATCGGTCTTGGTCTCGGAATTATTTGTGGTAATATTGATAATACCACCGTTTACCTTTATATCGTTGTTGCAGGAAATTGCGTCCTGAACATTAGCGGTAATATTGAGGACTCCGTCGCCCTTTTCGCCGCCCTTTATGGTGATATCGTCCTTGGCTTCGATAAGAGCTGCCTTTGCGAAGTCGCCTGCGTAAGCAGTCTCGCCGTCAGTGATAGTATTCTCAGTACCGTCAACGATATTTATCGAGGTATTCTCAGCGTTTGTCACGAGAATAGCAGGAGCGCTCTTGCCTGTGATATTTACGCCGTTGAGGAATATCTTTACGGTCTCTGCGTCGGCAGTCTCGTCAGCAATATTTACATTTATCTGACCGTCGTCAAGAGTACCGTCGATGTAGAACTCACCCGAATGAGTGATAGTAACGGTAGTACCCTCAACTGTAGCATTCTCGCCCTCAACTGTGATAGTGGTATTCTTGAGGTGAATCTTTGTGGCTTCTACAGCAGGAGGCTGCTCATCAGTCTTGCCGCTGCTTATCTCGCCCTTGCCGAGGAGATAAAGCTGAATAGCAAGCGCGTCGTCTGTAGAAACTCCGTCAGCCTTGCCGTTGCAGTCCGCATTTTTCCAGCCCTGCTCGGTTATAGCGTGCTCGTCGGTTCCACCCAGACCGAACTTGTTTGGATTTGCCATTGCCTGCATGATAAGGACAACGTCTGACATATCAACGCTGCCGTCACAGTTTGAGTCGCCTACCACTGCCTTTGCCGCTGTATCAGCAGTCTCGGCAGCATAGCTCACAGCAGGCATCGCCGCAGCTGCCAGACAAGCAGCCGAGAGCCCTGCCAAGAGCTTTTTCAAGCCATTGTTTCTCATAATGATTCTTACTCCCTTTATTTTAATATCGCCTTATTTTTCATAACCAACCCAAACCGCTTTATCTTATGGGCTTATTATATCGGCAACACCTTAAAATAACCTTAAAATATCCTTAATGTATGATTAAGATTACCATTTTTACCTAATAAGGCTATTACAATTATATCAAATGTTATAATATTTGTCAACGTTTAAGAATATCTTTGTAAAATAAACAAACAGTGTTTTTTATCTCAGCTTAATGTCAAAGCGGTCAAGCCAGTAGTTAAGCTGTATGAAAAAGGCTATAGTCTGCGGCAAATTCATGAGCTGACCGTACCACTGCACCTGCTCCTCATGGCGCATAAGCTTTTCCAGCTCCTCACGCTTCACAAGCCGAGTAAGCTTTTCGCCGTCCTCGTCAAGTATTTTGCGGAGCTTCGCAGTCACGCCCTCTAAAAATGCAGGATTGTGAGTTTTCGGATAGGGGCTCTTCTTGCGCCACAGCACCTTTTCGGGGAGCCATTCCTTCATAGCTTCGCGGAGAAGTCCCTTTTCCCTGCCCATGTAGTCCTTGTACTCCCACGGCACGTTGTATAGATACTCAGCTATCCGATAATCGCAGAACGGCACTCTGACCTCCAGACCGCTGTACATGGACATTCTGTCCTTGCGGTCGAGCAAGGTCTGCATGAACCACTTGAAGTTCAGCTCCGTCATTTCGCGCATACGGGCTTCGAGAGGACTGTCAGTGTCCAGCTTTTCGGCGCTGTCGGCTGTGTTCCTGTATGCGGAGTAAACATAGTCCTCGGCGTTTATCCTTGCGGCATATTCATCGCAAAGGAAGCGCTTGCGGTAGGCTGTGCTCTGAACCCACGGAAAGCCGTCTGTCATTCGGATATCCTTATCCCTGTACCACGGATAGCCGCCGAATATCTCGTCGGCGCACTCCCCCGAAAGAGCCACAGTGCCGTATTTTTTTATCTCGCGGCAGAAAAGCAGCAGCGAAGCGTCCACGTCCGCCATGCCCGGAAGTCCCCTTGCTTCTGTTGCTTCGTCAAGAGCGTCTATAAGCTCGGGAGTATCAACCACCGTCCAGTGATGGTCTGTACCCAGATACTCAGCCATGCAGGTGATATACTCGGGATCGCTGTTGGGCTGAAAATGGCTCTTCTGGAAATATTTGTCATTATCGCGATAGTCCACGGAAAAGGTGCTTAGCTGTCTCCCCTGTTTTTTCAGCTCCGCCGCCGCAACTGAGGATATAAGGCTTGAATCCAGTCCTCCCGACAGGAACGTGCAAACAGGCACGTCGGAGACAAGCTGCCGCCTTATGGAGTCCAGCACCAGCTCGCGAACGTGCTCGGCGGTCTGCTCGAAGCTCTCGTGGAGCTCATATGCTTTCAGCCGCCAGTATTCGCGGAGCTTCAGCCCCTCTGCCGTGTAATATCCGCAGTATGCAGGACGTACTTCCTCAACGCCGCAGATAACCCCGCAGCCCATAGTCCGCCCGGGCGCCATGAGGAGAAGCTCCGCTGCGCCGTGCTCGTCTATCTCATGTGGGATATCGGGGTGCTCAAGAAGCGCAGGGAGCTCCGAAGCGAAGATGAGCTTCCTGCCAGTATCATAGTAAAACAGGGGCTTCACGCCTATCCTGTCACGGGCAAGGAAGACACGGTGCTCCTGCTCGTCGTATACCGCAAAGGCAAATATGCCGTTGAAGCGTTCCACGCAGGCGCTGCCCCATTTTATGTAGCTTTTCAGCACCACCTCGGTGTCGGAATGGGTATCAAAGTCAAAATCCTCACTGAGCTCGCCGCGGAGCTCCGCTGTGTTGTAAAGCTCCCCGTTGTATACGATAGTATACCTGCCAAAGCTCATTGGCTGACGTCCGCCGTCGATGTCGATGACCGCCAGACGGGTGTGGATAAGGGCAGCCTCACGGCTCATGAACATTCCGCGCTGGTCGGGACCGCGCCGCAGCATAGCTCGCTGCATATTCTCGTATATCTTCATGTCCTCCCGCATATCCTCCACAAAGCTGATAGCTCCTGCAATTCCGCACATAAGTATCTCCACCGCTTTACAGCATACGGCACGCCGTTTTTCGCCACGACCTTGCTCCGCAAGTTCATGGCTTAGTTTAGAGTTTAGAGTGAAGAGTTGAGAGTTAATTAGTTTGCTTTTTTCACATAATTTAAATAACATCGCCGTAGGCGATACCACAACTTTCAACTCTCAATTCTCAACTCTCAACTTTTGCGCTCATGCGCAAAGTTATAGTTCATAATATGCAAAAGACCTCTGATGTGTGTCAGAGGTCTGTGTATATTATTCAGTTTTGCTTGTGAAGTCCGGATTTTATGCCGTCGATTATGGTATTCCGTGCCTTTATGGCTTCTTCCTTTGTCAGCGGCGGAGTATCCCCCAGCGGATATTCTATACCGAGCTCCGCATATTTCGGCTTCGCCATATCGTGATAGGGCAGAACGTCCAGCGCTTTCAGATTCGTCAGCGTGGAGAGGTACTCGCCGAGAGCGAACAGTTCCTCGTACTTGTCCGTGATATTCGGAACTACCACATGGCGTATCCAGACGGGTATGCCCAGGTCGCGGATATGCTCCGCAAAGGCAAGTATATTGCGGTTTCCTATGCCCGTCAGCTCCCTGTGGCAATCGTTGTCGATGTGCTTTATGTCCAGCATTACAAGGTCGGTATATTTCAGCACCTCGTCTATTTTTTCGTGAGAATCGGGATTATAGACTCCTGCCGACGTGTCAAGGCAGGTATGGACGCCCTTTTCCTTGGCAAGGCGGAAAAGCTCCGCTAAGAACTCGGGCTGTGCAAGGGGTTCGCCCCCTGTTGCCGTGATACCGCCTGATTTCAGGAACTCCTTGTAGGAATCGTACTCCCTCATAAGGTCCTCGGCAGTACGCTCCGTACCGCCAGAAAAGTCCCATGTGTCAGGGTTGTGACAATACTTGCACCTCATGGGACAGCCCTGAAAAAACACCACGAACCTTATTCCGGGCCCGTCAACCGTGCCGAAGCTCTCCGTTGAATGTATGCGTCCTTTCATTTTCTGCACCTCTGTTCTGCGAATTTGAGCAGCTCCGCCCTATCATTGGGGAGCTCCTCCTCCATGACGAGCTCCAGCATTTCGCGCTGTATCTCGCCTATTTCCGCGCCTTTAAGTCCAAGCGCCGCAAGCTCCGAGCCATTGACCGCCAGTCCGCGAATGCTCCTGCATTCGTCATTTGCGGCTATCTCCCGTCCGATGTCTGCCAGCTTGTCAAAAAAGACGTTTTCTTTCAGTACGAACTCGTTTTTCGCGGAATTATCGCACTTTTTCATCTCCATAAGCTCAAAGAACAGCTCATCGCCTATTTTGCACATCATCTTCTTGACGTCGGTCTTATTGCGGAGCTTCTTGCTGTGATTGGCGATAAGCGCCGTAGTATAGGCGATAGTCTTGTTGTCATAGTGGAGCCGCTTCATTATCTCCGAGGTCATCTCCGCGCCAACTCGGTCGTGCTGTTTGAAGTGTCCCCTGCCCGTTTCGTCCAGCTTCATGCAGGCGGGCTTGCCGATATCGTGATAAAGCAGTGCTCTGCGGAGCTTCATATTCTCGGCAGGAGCTGTCGCCAGTGCGCGGACAGTGTGCTCCCAGACGTCGTACCTGTGATAGGGAGAGCGCTGGTCGAGACCTATACTCGGCTGAAATTCGGGGATAACGGCTGTGATGACGTCGCTGTATCTCAGAAGCACCTCAACGGCATTTTTGCCGCAGATGAGCTTGTCCAGCTCGTCGCGGACACGCTCGGAGGAGATATTCCGCAAATCTGTTCTCATACTGTGTACAGCCTTGGAAGTAGTCTCGTCTATCTTAAAGCCAAGCTGCGCCGAAAAACGCACAGCCCTGAGAATACGCAGAGCGTCCTCGGAGAAGCGTTCCTGCGGAACTCCCACACAGCGGATAATGCCCGATTCCATGTCAGCTCTGCCGCCGAATGGATCAACGATATTGCCGCGCCTGTCCATAGCCACAGCATTTACCGTAAAATCGCGCCGTGCCAGGTCGTCGGCTATATCAGCGGTAAACCGCACCTCGTCGGGACGGCGGTGGTCGGTGTACTCCCCGTCAATGCGGTATGTGGTTATCTCAAAGGACTCGCCGCCGCAGAGGACCGTCACCGTACCGTGCTTAATGCCCGTTGGAATGACCTTATATCCGCTGAAAACCGCCAGCATCTGCTCTGGTAGGGCGTTTGTGGTGATGTCGATGTCATTGCACTCCCTGCCCATTATACCGTCGCGGACGCAGCCGCCCACCATATATGCCTCAAAGCCGTGATTTTCCAGCTTTGTCAGTATTCTTTCAGTATTAGCACCTATTGTCAAGGCAGCCTCTCCTTTCGTAAATCAAAATTTAATGATGTAGGGGCGCACAATGTGCGCCCGCAAACATACACATCAATTTTGACACGGGCGAACAATGTTCGCCCCTACAATACCAATTTTTCGTGACGCCAAAGGCGTTAAATTATGATTTTAGCTCATATCCTCCTACAGGGCGCACAGTCAGCACGTAACAGCTGCCCTCGCCGAATACGCGCTCCATTTCCGCGGCGTAGTCCGCCGCAAGGTACGTCGGCACGAATGCCTGTATCGTTCCTGCGAAGCCGCCGCCGTGAACTCTCACAGCGCCGCTTTCGCCCAAAAATCGCTTACTCAGCATTATCGCCAGCGGTATCTGCTGACACTGTGGATCCTTGTTTGAATAGAGATTTTGCAGCAGCTCCGCCGATGAAGTCCCCGACTGGTTGACCAGCTCAAAGAATCGCTCTGTATCGCCATCTGCAAGAGCCTGCGCTTCTTCAACGGCTCGCCTGTTCTCGTCAAAGAAATGAGCGGCACGGAGCAGCTCCCTGTCGGTGCATTTCTCGCGTAGCTTCGGCAGCTTCTCATAAAACTCCTCCTCGTCGGCCTCGCGGAGATATCCGCAGCCCATAGCCTCCGCAACGTGCTTCATTTCCGCAGAAACAGCACTGTACTCGTCGGAAAGGTCGGCGTGACTGCCCTTTGTGTCGGTAATGCACACCGAGTATCCTGCCTTTTCAAAGTCAAAGTCAACATTGGTTATCTGCGGTTTATCGGGCTCGGCAAAATCAATAGCAACGAAGCCGCCTGCGGCACAGACAGTCTGGTCCATGAGACCGCTTGCCTTGCCAAAGTACACGTTTTCAGCGTATTGGCTTATTTTAGCCAGCTCCGCAGGCTCGGTCCGTCCGCCGTTGTACTGCTCATTTATAATAGCGGCGATAAGCACCTCGAATGCCGCCGATGAGGAAAGACCGCTGCCGCTGAGAACGTCCGAGGTCATATAGGCGTCGAAACCGCCTGTTTCCACGCCCATATCCTTGAATTTTGCAGCGATTCCGCGGATAAGCGCCGCAGAAGTCCCCTTTTCCTCCTCTTTCACGTCAAGGTCGTCCAGCGAGACCACATTCTGAGGGTAGCCCTCGGAGGTCACGCGGATAACACCCTCGTCGTGAAAAGCCACGATTGCGATTATATCAAGGCTTACAGCCGCCGCAAGCACACAGCCGTGCTGGTGGTCGGTATGATTTCCGCCAACCTCGGTACGTCCCGAAGCCGAGTAAACGTGTATCTCGCCGCACTCGGGACAGAGCCGCGAAAAGCCCTCAGCCGCACTGAGATAACGGGCTCTTGCCCGTAACACAGCCTTTTCGCTGTTTCCGTAAAGCGTGCGGAGCTGCTGGTCGAAGTCTCCGTTGGATATTCCGTTTATAAGGTCGTAAAAATTCATACTGACAGCTCCTTTTAAGTTATTATTTAAGGCGGACAGTAATTCAAAAGCTCCGCCGCCGAAGTCCTTTTTTCTTATTATACACCCGTTTCACGATACAATCTATATTTTTCTGTAAATTTTAAGCCGTAAAATTACAGCCCCGATAATAGTGCATTTTTCACGAAATTTACTTAAATCTTGCTAATCTGTTGACTTAACGAGATTATCACGCTATAATTTAATTAATCCATACTAAGGATTAAAGGAGTTTGTTATGGCGGATATTAAAATTATTGGAGCAGACCTGCCGTCTATACCGTGGCAGGACAAGCCGAAAGGCTGCACATCTCCCCTCTGGAGATACACAGAGAACCCCATTATCGGCAGGAATCCGCTGCCCGAGGTAGCAAGGATATTCAACAGTGCAGTAATGCCCTACAACGGCGGATATATAGGCGTATTCCGCGGAGAGCAGCGCAACGGTATCCCTCACATCTATCTCGGCAGGAGCAAGGACGCTCTGCACTGGGAGTTCGACTCGGAAAAGATACCCTTCACTGACAAAAACGGCGAGCCATTCATGCCGCCCTATGCCTACGATCCAAGGCTTGTAAAGGTGGAGGACACCTACTACATCATGTGGTGTCAGGACGCATACGGACCTACTATAGGCATTGCCAAAACCCTCGATTTCAAGCGCTTTGAGCGCATTGAGAACCCATATCTCCCATATAACCGAAACGCCGTGCTCTTCCCTCGGAAAATAAACGGCAATTACGTTATGCTGTCGCGTCCCTGTGACAACGGTCACACCGCTTTCGGTGACATCTTCCTCTCAGAGAGCCCCGATATGGAGTTCTGGGGACGCCACCGCCATGTCATGGGGCGCTCCGACAACTGGTGGGAAAGCCTTAAAATAGGCGGCGGAGCTGCTCCTATCGAGACCGATAAGGGCTGGCTGCTGTTCTATCACGGAGTTGTCAACACCTGCAACGGCTATGTTTACAGCATTGGCGGAGCTATACTCGATATCAATGAACCCTCACGGGTGCTTCACCGCTGTGAGAACTATCTCCTCGCTCCCGAAACAGACTATGAGGAGCGGGGCTTCGTGCCAAATGTATGCTTCCCATGCGCTGCCCTGACGGACGCAGCTTCGGGACGTATCGCCCTTTATTACGGCTGCGCTGACAGCTATGTGGGAGTCGCATTCACTACCGTGACCGAGGTATACGACTATATCCTCGCCCACGATAAGCTCCAGCCCGAGGACGACTCTCTCGGCATAAGATAATGTACTTTTCGAGCCTTCGGACAATGCGTCCGAAGGCTCTTTGATTTATCAGTAATAGCTGTTCTGGATTTTTCTGTCCTTGTGTATCCATATGGGCAGCAGGATAGCGGTCAGTATCACCGCACAAATAATAGTGTAAAGTATAACTCCCTTTATGTAGTTGAAGTGCAGAGCAAATACCATCGCACTGCCGTCGGTAGTTTCAACGTGCTTTGAGGTAAAGCTCGCAAAGCCATAGCTTGTTTTGTCAACACTCTGGGCACTCTTTGAAAAATCAGCTTCCTTCATAAGCTTCATGGCTGTCTTATCAGTCTTCAGCTTACCGTCGTACACATCTTTCATCTTCTTGCACAATGATGTGGAAGAATTTCTCATCTGTTCGTTCAATTCGATCATATCATAAACGTAAATGCTGTCGTCTTTGATTATCTCGCCCTCACACGGAAACTCAAAGCTCTGTACGGCATTTTTACCAGGATCGAGTAAGGTCATTTTCTTAGGTCTGACAATATAGTCCTCGTCGACTGAATACTCGTCCAGCCTTATAGAGTCGTACTGCTTTTTCTCAAGAGCGCTGTACAGCTCCTTTGCATTGCTCTGAGCGCAAAGCTCCTTAACGTCAATAATTCCCACAGGGAACTTTATATAATCCGTTTTAGAGCCTCTGTCCTCATAAGCGATATTGAATATTCCCGATGACACCTGAGTTGTGCCGTCCTTATCAAAGAACACCACAGACTGCTCCATAGTGAAGTTGAGGAACAGGAAATTATATCCGAACTTTGTGTGATTATAAAGCCTGCCGTCACTGAGGATAGTGCGGACCGCAAGTCCCGAAAGCCCGTTGGCCTTTCCGTCGTTTTCCTCTCTAAATGTCGGGTGAAGGATCATTTCAGTTCTTTTCGAGTAGCCGCTCATTGAATTGATCAGATTCTCTGCTCCAACGCGCTTGACAATAAATGCTCCTACCGCATTGATAAGTAATTCCAGCACCAGCATTATGGACACCCACAGTAAAGCTCTTTTGATTATTTTCATGTTAAATCCTCCGATCTATGATATCCCTAATATCATAAAATAATTATATATTATTTTTACATTAAAGTCAAGCCGACCAATAAACGGTAAAAAAATGATCTTTTTTACGAAACAAGCCCTTTTTGCTTCGTCATTTTTACTAAGGGGTTCTCCGTCAATTTGATGAAAAAGCTATAATTTCATTGTGATTGTGCACAAAACCGAGTGTTAAAAATTGTCCGCAATATACTATCCTTGCGAATTTCACTGTGTTATTCTTCATTTCCGCAAAAAATACTTGCAGTTTTTTGTGAAATATGATAAAATATAGTGATACTTGAAAATGACAACAGAAATTTCAGGGTACTATATATAAAGGAGACGCATATGGCAAAGATAAAAGCGGCTGTGATCTTCGGCGGTACTGCTCGGGAACACGCCCTTTCACTGGCTTCTGCCGCAGAGGTCATAAAGAATATACCAAGAGACACCTATGAGGTCATCTCAATAGGCATAAACCGCAAGGGACGCTGGCTGTTCTTCCCCGGCTCGCCCGAGGAGATAGCTGACGGAACATGGGAGCAGAATACAGACTGCACTTCAGCTTTCATTTCTCCCGATCCGATACACAGAGGCATAATCACCATTGAAAACGGTGAGATCTCAGTCAAGAAAATAGACGTTGTACTGCCGATACTCATGGGTAAGCGCGGCGGCGACGGTACGATACAGGGACTCCTCGACCTTTCGGGCATCCCCTATGCGGGCAGCGGAGTGCTCGCCTGTGCTTCATGCATGGATAAGTCCCATACGCACATGGTCATGGACGACTACGATATCAAGACTCCCGAATGGGAACTCATAACTCAGCGCGAGCTGAACGGCCTTGATAAGAGATGTGCCGAGATAGCTGAGAAATTCGGCTGCAATTTAGTAGTAAAGCCTGCAAACAGCGGCAGCAATCAGGGTATAAGCTTCGTAAACAGCCCCGAGGAATTCATCAAGGCTGTAAAGGTAGCTTTCTCCAACGACAACAAGGTCATCGTTGAGAAATACGTCAAGGCAAGAAAGCTTGAAGCGGCAGTTTACGGCTATGATACGCCTGTCTGCTCGCCTATCGGAGAGATAATCGCCGATGACAAGCTGTACGATCCAAGTGATTTCAACGTAAGCTCAGGAGACGACCTCACTATCCCTGCGGATATAACTCCCGAGATAAGAAACAAGGCTAAGGAGATAGCTGTTACAGCGTTCAAGGCTTTGGGCTGCAAGGGCTTTGCAAGAGTCGACCTCTTCCTCACCGAGGACGGAGATCTCCTGCTGAACAAGATAGGCACTATGCCCGGACTCAGACAGAACAGCGTTTTCCCCAAGCTCATGGAGCAGCTCGGCTACGAGCACGAGGATCTCATAGATATGCTCCTTGAACAGGCTATCGAAAACGCCGACAGGACATACTGAGCCTGATATATAAGACATTAAGGAGATAACATTGAAAAATAACGTTTTGATCTCTCTTATGAGCATACAGTGGCAGGAGGACGAGAAAAGCGAGACCGAGCTTCTCACAAAGGCAAGTCTCACCCGTGAAAACGGCTGGGATATAATCTCCTATGAGGATACCTCAGCTACAGGCTTCGAGGGCTCTGTCACTACGATAAAGGTGGACAACTGCAAGAACGCCTCCATTACCCGTGAGGGCACGGCAAATTCCGTACTCTCGCTGGAGATAGGACGAAAGCACTTCTGCCAGTACGGTACTCCCTACGGCAACTTGCAGATAGGCGTCTACACCCACGCTATAGAGAATACTCTTGCCGAAAACGGCAGGCTGTATATGAAGTATACACTTGACCTCAATTCCTCGTATCTTTCAGATAACGAGATAATAATGACAGTACAGGCTCAGAACTGAGCCCGAAAGAAAGGATAGATAAAATGTCAGACCTTATCAATTCCGCCTCCCTGCGTCTCCGTGAGATAATCATGGACGCTCTCGGAGTTCTGGTATCTGAGGGAGCTATCCCCGCAGTTCCGCTGCCGAGCTTCAATATCGAGATACCTGCGGATAAGTCACACGGCGATTTTGCAGCAAATACCGCTATGGTATGCGCAAAGGCTCTTAAAATGCCTCCGAGAAAGATAGCAGAGCTCATCTGTGAGAAGCTCAGCCTTGAGGGCACTATCTTCGAGAAGGCAGAGGTAGCAGGTCCCGGATTCCTCAATTTCTTCCTTGGAAGAAGCTGGTTCTCGGACGTAGTGCGCAACGTTCTTGAAGAGGGCGGCGACTACGGCAAGACCGAGCTGGGCAAGGGCCAGAAGGTCCTCGTTGAGTTCGTTTCCGCAAACCCCACAGGTCCTATGCATATCGGTAATGCAAGAGGCGGCGCTATCGGAGACTGTCTCGCAAGCGTGCTCCAGTGGGCAGGCTATCACGCAGAGCGCGAGTTCTACGTAAATGACGCAGGCAATCAGATAGAAAAGTTCGGAAAGTCACTGGAGCTCAGATATTTACAGCTCTGCTCGCCCAAGGGACAGGAGCTCATGGCTCAGTACAAGGACGACGCCGACAAGCTCTGCTCCGTTATTTATGAGGGCAGCGGTGAAGGCGGAGAGTTCCAGATGCCCGAGGACGTTTACCTCGGCACCGATATCATCGAACACGCCAAGAACTTCTACGATATAAACGGCAAGGCTATGGAAAGCGTTTCCGAGACAGAACGCCGCAAGGCTCTCGTTGACTACGCACTTCCTATTAATATAGCAGGTCTGGAACGCGACCTCAAAAAGTACCGTATCGTTTACGACAACTGGTTCAGAGAGAGCACGGTTCACGAAAAGAACGAGACAAAGCTGGTAGTTGACAAGCTAATGGAGGCTGGAAAGGCTTATGAGCAGGACGGTGCTATATGGTTCAAGGCTACCGAATACGGCATGGACAAGGACTTCGTGCTCAAGAGAAGCAACGGTCTTTACACATATATCGTTCCCGATATCGCTTACCACTACAACAAGCTGGTAACAAGAGGCTTCGATAAGGCTATCAACGTACTCGGCGCTGACCACCACGGCTATGTTCCGAGACTTAAAGCCGCTCTCAACGCTCTCGGCGTTGACGAGACAAAGCTTGATGTAGTCCTCATGCAGATGGTAAGACTTGTCCGCAACGGCGAGACAGTAAAGCTCTCAAAGAGAAGCGGCAAGGCTATCACACTGGTAACTCTCCTTGACGAGATACCGATAGACGCTGCGAGATTCTTCTTCAATCTCCGCGAGGCAAATTCACAGTTTGAGTTCGACCTCGGTCTGGCAATCGAAAAGACCTCACAGAACCCCGTATACTACGTTCAGTATGCACACGCAAGAATTTGCAGTATGCTCCGCAATCTGGCAGACGAGGGTATCAACGTGCCTGCATCGGCAGACTTTGACCTTCTCTCCGATCCCCGCGAGATAGAACTTATCCGTCATCTTGCTTCACTTCCGAAGGAGATAGACCTTGCGGCTAAGACCTACGATCCTGCAAAGATAACTAAGTACGCTATCGACCTTGCAACTCTGTTCCACCGCTTCTATGACGCCTGCAGCGTAAAGAACGCCGAGACAGAACAGCTCAGGGACGCACGTATCCTCCTCAGCGTTGCAGTACGTCAGGTACTGAGGAACACACTGGAGATACTCAATATTGACCGTCCCGAGAAGATGTAAAAATTACAAGTCGGTTACAAAGAATTTGCCGTCATTGGTAAATATTAACAAAATTCAACATATTGTCAAGTCATGTTTGTGAGCCTTCAGACGAGAGTTAACAGTTTGTTAACAAATTCAGACCAAAAATGTGTTACAATTTGTAATATGTTGAGGAGCCGAACGCTCCCCGACTCTCCTTGAAGGTCCGCTCAAAATAAGATCTTATTAAGAGAAAGGATGTAAATCATGTCCAACAGATTATTTCAGGGTTTAGTTCATCAGATGCGCGATTCTATCGACGCTACTATCGGTGTTGTTGACGAGACAGCTACGATCATTGCCTGCAGCGACCTTACTCGCGTAGGAACAACTAATGAGTTCGTATCTCTGGACCTCAGCGATTCACACGATATCTTTATCCGCGACGGCTTCACATATAAGCCATTCGGTTCAAGAGTAAAGCCCGACTACGCTGTTTTCGTTGAAGGCGTAGACGACGCTGCTGCTAAATACGCAAGCATTCTTGCTATCGCACTTTCAAATATCAAGCAGTACTATGATGAGAAGTATGACAGAAACAACTTCATCAAGAACGTTATCCTCGACAATGTTCTCCCCGGAGATATTGTCATCAAGGCAAGAGAGCTCCACTTCAATGCCGAGATAAGCCGTGCTGTATTCCTTATCAGAATAATCTCAGCTAACGATATCTCTGCATACGATGTTATACAGAACCTCTTCCCTGACAAGAACAAGGACTTCGTCTTCAATATCACTGAGACTGATATCGTCCTCGTCAAGGAGCTCAAGAGCGCTGTTGACTCAAAGGACCTCGAAAAGCTTGCTCGCTCTATCGCTGATACACTCAGCAGTGAGTTCTATACAAGAGTAAACGTTGGTATCGGTACAGCCGTTGTCGGCGTCAAGGACCTTGCACGTTCATTCAAGGAAGCTCAGATGGCTCTTGAGGTCGGTAAGGTATTCGATACAGACAAGGTCATCGTAAGCTACGATAACCTCGGTATCGCTCGTCTTATCTACCACCTCCCAACAACTCTCTGCGAGACCTTCCTCCACGAAGTATTCAAGGTCGGCAGCATTGAGTCTCTTGACCATGAAACACTCTTTACTATCCAGAAGTTCTTCGAGAACAACCTGAACGTTTCAGAAACATCAAGAAAGCTCTTCGTTCACAGAAATACTCTTGTTTACAGACTCGAAAAGATCAAGAAGCTCACAGGTCTTGACCTCCGCGAGTTCGATCACGCTATCATATTCAAGATCGCTCTCATGGTAAAGAAGTACCTGTCCGCTAATCCTGTCAAGTTCTGATAGCACTTACAGCTGATGAACTTCGGGCGGTACTGCCGCCCCTTACAGATTAAGGTAGGTGTAACCCATTGGTAGAACTTAAAAACGTATCCGTGACCTACTCCAGCGGCGTTGACGCTTTGAACAACGTCAGTCTGAAGATAAACGACGGCGACTTCGCTTTCGTTGTAGGTTCATCAGGTGCGGGAAAAAGTACTATGATAAAACTGCTTTTGAAGGAGATAGACGCTACAAGCGGTGTTGTTACCGTTAACGGCTATAACCTCAATAAGCTCAAAAAACGCAAGATACCTGAATTCCGCCGTACTCTCGGCTTCGTATTTCAGGACTTCCGCTTGATACCGTCAATGACAGTTTACGAGAACATAGCATTCGTTCTCAGAGTTATCGACGCTCCTATCAAGTACATACGCAAGAGAGTCCCCTACGTTATCAGTCTTGTAGGACTCCACGCTAAAACAAACTCTTACCCCGACGAGCTGTCGGGCGGCGAAAAGCAGCGTGTGGCTATCGCCCGTGCGCTGGTAAACGATCCACAGCTCATAATCGCCGACGAGCCTACGGGTAATATCGATCCCGAGCTCTCCTACGAAATAGTAGAGCTGCTCAAGGGCATCAACGATCAGGGTACTACAATACTCATGGTAACCCATGAGCACGACCTGGTTCGTCACTTCGGCGGACGTATCATCAATATCACCGAGGGTGAGATCGTCTTTGACGAGGTCATCACAGGTACGGGAGACGAGCTTATCCCCGATATGGACAGCGAGATAACTCCCGAGGCTATGGCTGCCGCTATCAGCGAAGCCGAGGCTGCCGAGGATACGGAAACCGCAGATATGGTCAATACCGAGGAGGCTATCGACCTCCCTATCGAGAATATGACCGCTGATGATATAATATCGGCTATAGGCGGTATACCTGACGCTCCCGAAAAGGAGCTCATGAAGCCCGTAAAGGAGAATATCGACGTCGATATAACTCCCAAGCCGAAATCAGACGAGCCGACTCCGCAGGAAATGCTCGCCGCACTCACAGAAAAGACTGAAGGGGGTGCGGAATGAAACTAAGCGGTATCAGATACCTCGCCGATCAGGGCGTGGAAAATATCTGGAAGAATAAAATGATGGCATTCGCTACCTTCTGCGTTCTGCTCATATCTCTGCTTCTCGTCGGAATAGCAGGTCTGTTCTATATCAACCTCAATTCCATGATAAAAGGTCTGGGAAGTCAGAACGAGGTAGTTGTCATCATGAATGTCGGCACTACCGAGGAACAGAACTCCGCCGCCGAGGAGGCTATAAAGGCTCTCCCCAACATCGACAAGGTGGAATTCGTGTCCAAGGAGGATGCTCTCGCAAGACAGAAGGCAAGCCTTCCAAATGCCGAGAAGATATTCAACGATTATATCGGTGACGACGCAAGCTTTATGCCTGACGGCTTCAGCGTTACCGTCAAGAACACCGATAAGATAACCGAGACTACCGAAAAGATAAGCGCTCTCGCTAATATCCAGAGCGCATCTGCTTCACCGCAGGTAGCTGAGTTCCTTAGAGAGCTCAGAAAGGTAGTATCTCTCATTGCAGGCGCTATTATCGCAGCACTTGCAGTTGTTTCAATGATAATCATTTCCAATACCACAAAGGCAAGCGTTTTTGCCCGCCGTGAGGAAATACAGATAATGAAGTATGTCGGCGCTACAAATGCCTTTATCAGACTCCCCTTCTTCGTTGAGGGTATGGTAACGGGCTTCTTCGCAGGCGCAGGCGCTTACTTCATAACATGGGCTATTTACAGCTCAGCTTACAACATGATAAAGGAGCAGGGTATGCTGATGAATACCTTCGGCGTGAGCAGCCTTATCCCATTCGATAAGATACAGCTCATCGTTATCATTGCTTACCTCGTCGCAGGCGCTCTCATAGGCGCTCTCGGAAGTGTTATAAGCACAAGAAAACATATTGATGTATGATATGCTCAAAGTGAACCCGACAATATGAATTTTACTATGAAAGGAGTGTGCTCTCGGACAGCAAGCAACTGTCCGTTACGCAGCTTAATTATGGAAAAGCTACATATGTTCAAGAAGGTAATATCCTTTGTGACAAGCTCAGCAATCGCCGCAGCATTTATCACATTCGTTCCCGTAAATGAGGGAAAAATATCAAACAACGCATACGCTAAGACTATTGCAGAAATGCAGGAAGAGATCAAGTCCAATAAGGAAACTATCAGCGAGCTCCAGAATCAGCTTGACGCCCTTGCAGGCAACAAGGCTGAGGAACAGCAGTACCAGTCGGTGCTCAATGAACAGATAGATGTGATAAGCAAAAACATCGACCTTCTCAACAAGGAACTTGAAAATATCAACGCAGACATCGATACTGCCAAGACCAATATCGCCGACCTCGACCAGTCTATCATAGACCAGCAGAACGAGATCGACGCTAATATCGAGCTCTTCAAGCAGCGCCTCTGCGCTATGTACGTCACAGGAAACGACAACCTCGCTACAGTCGTAGTAGGCACATCAAGCTTCTATGATATGATGTCAAGAGTTGAAATGGTAAACCGTATCGCTTCCTACGACGAGGAGCTCATAAACGATATCCTCGGAGATATCGACCAGATGGAACAGTCAAAGAAAGACCTTGAGACCGAAAAGCTCGCCCTTGAGATGAAGCTTGAGGAGCAGCAGAAGCGTAAGGAAGAAAAGGACGCTGAGATCGCTGTTCTCAACGAGAAATACCAGCAGACTCAGAATGAGATAGACCGTATCTCTCAGGAAGAAGCTATGACAGCTGAAAAGAAGCGCGAGCTCGAAGCTATGAACGCTGAGTTCGACGCAGAGATACAGGCTGAGATCGCTCGTCAGGCTGCGGCTGCACAGGCTGCATACGAAGCTGAGCAGGCAAGACTTGCCGCTGAAAGAGCTGCTGCTGCACAGGCTTCGGCTTCACAGGGCGGTTATCAGAGCGCAAATACTGCTGTTGATTATCAGCAGCCGGCATATATCCCTGCACCTTCTGCTTCGGGATTTGCATGGCCTGCACCGGGATTCTGCTACATCTCCAGCTATTACGGTCCGAGATGGGGCTCTTTCCACGGCGGTATAGACGTAGGTGACGCAGGTATCCACGGCGGAGCAGCCTGCGCTTCAAAGTCAGGTACTGTCATCACTGTATGCAACTCATGCACCCATGACTACGCTAAGAACGGAAGCTGCGGCTGCGGCGGCGGCTACGGCAACTATGTCGTTATCTCTCACGACGGTACATATTCTACAGTTTACGGACATCTTGCTTCTGCTTGTGTTTCTGTAGGTCAGTATGTAAATCAGGGAGATGTTATCGGCTACATCGGCTCTACAGGCTGGTCAACAGGCGCTCACCTCCACTTTGAGGTACGTGTGAACGGCAGCAGAGTTGATCCTATGGGCTACGTTAGTCCGTAAAATATAACAATGATAATTCAGGGCAGTTCAAGCAACTGCCCGAATTTTTATCAGAAAGCGATGATAATATGAATAAGAAAATCAGTCTCGGTCTGGCGCTGAGCCTTATCGCTATCGCTTCTGCGGTAACGTTTATACTGACTTCCTTTTTCTCGCTGCAAAGCTTCAACACCAAGGTAGTTGACGTAAACGAAAAGGCAAAGAAGTACAATTCCCTGCAAAGTCTGGATTCCTACGTCCGTGAGAACTTCCTCGGCGATATCGACGAGAGCAAGCTCAGCGACGGTATACTGAAAGGCTATATATCGGGACTTGACGATAAGTACTCGAAGTTTCTCTCAGAGGAGGAATACCTCGAAGAAAAAAGCGAGGACGAGGGACAGCTCATCGGTCTCGGTCTTGTCCTTGACGAGGACGAGAGCGGCTATATCCGTATCGCAGGTATCAACAACGAGTCACCTGTGGAGGAAGCAGGTCTCCGCGAGGGCGATATAATCACCATTATCGACGGTATCGACGTTCTTGAGGCTGGCTTTGACGAGTCCGTTGAGGCTATGCGAGGCGTCGAGGGCTCGGAGATAAAGCTCACTGTCCGCAGAGGCGGCATAGACAGGGATTATACCTTTACACGCCGCTCTATGGAGGTAACTACCGTCAGTGGAAAAATGCTGGACGAAACTATCGGCTATATCGAGATAAACAACTTCAAGAAGAATACTCCGCAGCAGTTTTTGGATACTCTCGAAAGACTCACCTCAAACGGCGCCAAGGCGCTTATATTCGACGTCCGCGACAACAGCGGCGGCATGGTGGATATGCTTTCGGACTGTCTCGATCCTCTGCTCCCCGAGGGAGTTATCGCTACTGCGGAATATAAGGACGGCCACAGCGAGACGCTTATATACTCCGACGATACGAAGCTTGATGTGCCAATGGCGGTCATCGTCAATAAGAACACTGCCAGTGCGGCAGAGCTCTTTGCGGCTTCTCTCCGTGATTTCGGCGGAGCTAAGCTTGTAGGCGAAAAGACCTACGGCAAGGGCGTTATGCAGAAGACCACTGAGTTCAATAACAACGGCGCGGTAGTTCTTACCGTGGCTAAATACAGGACTGCGGTATCCGAATGCTACGACGGCGTGGGACTTGTCCCCGATGTGGCGGCTGAAAAAGGCAGCACCGAGGGCTTCGATATGCAGCTTCAGGCGGCTGTTGATGCTATAAGTCAGGAAATTATGCAGTAATTAGTTTTGCAGGGGCGGATATTATCCGCCCTTTTTTTATGGAAATTTCGTCGGGCGGCGGAACGCCGCCCCTACAGACTTAGTTCTTAGCTCTTAGTTCTTAGCTCTTAGTTCTTAGCTCTTAATTCTAATCCACACTTGACTTTTTCAGCGTAATATAGTATAATATTATGTAATGCTATTTATTTATCAAATATAAAGGAGTGCATTGATATGGCTACAAAGAAGATGTCCAGAGAAAGCTACGACAAGCTCGTCGCTGAACTCGATGACCTTAAGATCAATAAACGTAAGGAAGTCGCTGAAAGACTTAAAGTTGCACGTTCCTACGGAGACCTCTCCGAGAACGCTGAGTACGATGAGGCTAAAAACGAACAGGCTATCCTCGAAGCTCACATTCAGGAACTCCAGTATACTATCGACAACGCTGAGATCGTTGACGACGAGAGCATCTCTGTTGACGAAATAGGCATGAGCTCCAAAATAACAATTAAGCGCCTTGATACAGGCAAGGTAGAGACTTTCACTATCGTTGGTACTAACCACGCTAATGTACGCGAGGGACTTATCTCAGACGAGTCTCCTATCGGCAAGGCTGCTATGAAAAAGAGAGTCGGCGATATCTTCATCGTTGAAGCTCCCGCAGGCGAGCTGAAGTTCGAGGTCGTAGAGATCTCCAAGTAATCGAAAGGACGCATAAAATGAGCGAAAATCAGGTAAATTCACCTGTTCAGGCTGAGGAAGAGCCTGCTCAGGATATAAACGTATTAAAGAAGGACAGACTCGACAAGCTGGCTGACCTCCGCGAACTGGGACACGATCCCTTCGTCATCACAAAGTTCGACGTAACAGGTCACGCTGCCGACTACAAGAAGGAGTACGAAGCAAAGGAAGCTGAGATACTTGCTGCCTGCGGCGACGACGAGGAGAAGAAAACTGCCGAGCTTGAAAAGCTCAACGAGAATATTATCCGTATCGCAGGAAGAATTATGAGCTGGAGAGATATGGGTAAGGCTAACTTCATCGACGTCCGCGACAAGTCCGACCGTATACAGGTATACGTTCGTTCAAACGACGTCGGCGCAGACCTCTTCAAGGAATTCAAGAAGAAGTGGGATATCGGCGATATCATCGGCGTTGAGGGCTATGTTTTCAGGACTCGCAAGGGCGAGATCTCTATCCACGCCAAGAATATCACCCTCCTTACAAAGTCCCTCCTCCCTCTCCCCGAGAAGTGGCACGGACTCAAGGACACCGATACAAGATACCGTCAGCGCTACCTTGACCTCGTTATCAATCCCGAGGTAAAGGATACATTCATCAAGCGCTCAAAGATAATCTCATCTATCCGCCGCTACCTTGACGATCAGGGCTTCATGGAGGTCGAGACTCCTATGCTGGTATCCAATGCAGGCGGCGCAGCTGCAAGACCTTTCGAGACACACTACAATGCTCTCGATGAGGACGTTAAGCTCCGTATAAGCCTTGAGCTCTACCTCAAGAGACTTATCGTCGGCGGTCTTGAAAGAGTTTACGAGATAGGCAGAGTTTTCCGTAACGAGGGCGTTGACACCCGTCATAACCCAGAGTTCACACTTATGGAGCTCTATCAGGCATATACCGACTACTACGGTATGATGGACCTTACAGAGAATATGTACCGTCACGTTGCTCAGGAGGTCTGCGGAACTACCTGCGTTCCTTACGGTGAGCACATGATAGACCTGGGCAAGCCTTTCGAGCGTCTCACTATGATAGACGCAGTCAAGAAGTATTCAGGCGTTGACTTCAACGAGATAAAGACTCTTGAAGAAGCACGCAAGATAGCTGATGAAAAGGGCGTAGAGTACGAGACTCGCCACAAGCGCGGCGATATCCTCAACCTCTTCTTCGAGACCTTCGTTGAGGAGCACCTCATTCAGCCTACTTTCATCATGGATCACCCGATAGAGATATCTCCTCTTACCAAGAAGAAGCCCGACGCTCCCGACTATGTTGAGCGTTTCGAGCTGTTCATCACAGGCCGTGAGATGTGCAACGCTTACTCCGAGCTCAACGATCCTATCGACCAGCGTGAGCGCTTCAAGGCTCAGGAAGAGGCTCTCAGTCAGGGCGACGAAGAAGCTAACCGCACAGACGAGGACTTCCTCAATGCTCTTGAAATTGGTATGCCTCCTACGGGCGGTATCGGCTACGGAATCGACCGTCTGGTAATGCTTCTCACAAACAGCGCTTCTATCAGAGACGTACTTCTCTTCCCCACACTTAAAAGCCTTAACTAAGGAGCTTACGTATGAAAAAGAGATCACCTACTAAAACAGCATGGCTGTCAGTTCTTATAATGTTTATCGGAGTAGCTATCGGATTTTGTTCCCTTTTCTTTCTTGATAACAAGCCAATGGCAATGCTGGTAATTATTATTGCTATAGCTGTTTTTGTGGCAGGTATTATCGTAAATTTAGCTTTAGTACGCTGTCCGCACTGCGGTTATCACCCCGGAAGAATTTGCGGTCCGAAGTGTCCTCACTGCGGAAAGGATTTAGAAGAATAAACCATACGGGCGGCAATTGCCGCCCGTTATCGTAAGGAATATACCATGAAAGATAAAGAAAAAAATACCGAAAGTGTTTCCAAACAGGACGACAAAGTCGAGATAAACAAGAGCTTTTTCAAAGTGAACAAGGAACTCCGCCAAAAACAAGAGGAAGAACAGGCTAAAAAAGAGCAGATGATCGCCGAGCAGTACGCTCAGCGTGAGAAAGAAAAGCAGGAAGCCTACGAGAAGAAGCTCCACGATGAAAAAATCGAGCTTATGCGCTTAAAGCAGGGTATCGTCGAGGAAAGCGAGACTATCCATGAGGAAAAGGAAGAGGAAATAAAGCTGTCTTTCGGCAAGAAAATAGCCAATTTCTTCTACCACAACAAATGGTGGCTGGGACTGGGAGTTTTCTTCATTGTTCTGGGTTCATACCTTGTATACGATATACTGTCCAAGCCAAATCCCGATATGGTCATACTCATGCTCTGCGACAACAACGCTGTGGGAACCTCCACATTCCTCGAAGAATACTTTGAGGAGTACGCCGACGACTTCAACGGCAACGGCAAGGTGCTGGTAACCGTGTACTATATCCCCTACTCCAACGACGAGTATCAGGACTACATCAACGGCGTATCCACCAAGATAACCACCTTCCTGAACAATGCCGACGGCGTCATGATAATCGGTAATAAACTGACCGTGGACGACCTGCTCCCTGCGGAGGAAAGCTTCGTTGACCTCAGTACCCTTTATCCCGATGATCCTCATGTGGATAAATACTTCTACTACATCAAGGATACGAAATTTGCCGAGCACATCGGCGTTTCGCCCGACGCTATCACTGATGATATGTTCTTTGCTCTCCGTAAGCCCAAAGACGTTATGAACGACAGCAAGGAGAAAATGCAGGAGACCTACGATAAGGACTTCCCTGTTTTCGACAAGGTGGTAAAGGCACTTTCCAGCGAAGAGGAATAATAGAACTTAGAGCTTAGAGCTAAGAACTAAGAATTAAGGGATGCCATGGCGTCCCTTTTGTTTTATGTGTAGGGGCGGCGTTTCGCCGCCCGATCATACAGCATCGTCCCACGTTTTAATGTAGGGGACGGCGTCCCCGACGTCCCACAAATCAGGGACGCCTTGTAAGAGAAGGCGTCCCTTAATTTTAGGGCGTTGTTTCATCAACGGGCGGCGGAACGCCGACCATACATGACGTTTACGCAGACGGTCAATGGTCGTCCCTGTAAAACACAAAAGGCTTCACGTTTGTGAAGCCTTTGATATTTGTCTTAATGATCAGACACCGTACTTAGCTGTAGCAACCGGAACACCGGGGCCCATTGTTGAAGTAACTGTGCAGCTCTTGAGGTAAGTACCCTTAGCAGCAGCAGGCTTTGCCTTAACAACAGCCTCCATAAGTGTGTTGAAGTTCTCTTCGAGCTTAGCAGCACCGAAAGAAGCCTTACCGATCGGGCAGTGAATGATATTTGTCTTGTCGAGACGATACTCGATCTTACCAGCCTTAGCCTCTGTAACAGCCTTTGCAACGTCAGGTGTTACTGTACCAGCCTTTGGGTTTGGCATAAGACCACGAGGTCCGAGAACCTTACCGAGACGTCCAACGAGTCCCATCATATCAGGTGATGCGATAACTACGTCGAAGTCCATCCAGTTTTCCTTCATGATCTTGTCAACGAGGTCCTGACCGCCAACGAACTCTGCGCCAGCGCCCTGAGCAGCCTCGTACTTGTCTTCCTTACAGAATACGCATACTCTAACTGTCTTACCAGTACCGTTAGGAAGTACAACAGCACCTCTAACCTGCTGGTCAGCGTGTCTTGAGTCAACGCCGAGACGGATGTGAGCCTCTATAGTCTCATCGAACTTAGCCTTTGCGTTCTTGCAAACGAGGTCGAGAGCCTCTGTGGAATCATACTGCTTAGCATAATCAACAGCCTTAGCGCTGTCAACATATTTTTTGCCGTGTTTCATTATATTTCCTCCTATTTAAGTGGTAATACCGAGAAGCTTATAGCTTACCCGATTAGCGGAATTTTCCTCCCACCAATAGAACTCTGAACGGGGATATCCCCACTTCATCATTCATTAAATTGATTAGTCAACAACTACAACGCCCATTGAGCGAGCTGTACCAGCGATCATGCTCATAGCTGCCTCGATAGAACCAGCGTTGAGATCCTGCATCTTTGTCTCAGCGATCTTCTTGATCTGCTCCTTAGTGATGTTTGCGACCTTAGTCTTGTTAGGTACTCCCGAACCGCTGTTGATGTTGCAAGCCTTCTTGATGAGGACTGCTGCGGGTGGAGTCTTAGTGATGAACGAGAATGAACGGTCTGCGTAAACAGTGATTACAACAGGGATTATCATACCGATGTCGTTCTTTGTTCTCTCGTTGAATTCCTTTGTGAATGCCATGATATTAACACCGTGCTGACCGAGTGCCGGACCAACAGGTGGTGCAGGAGTAGCCTTTCCTGCTGCGATCTGAAGCTTAATGTAGCCAACTACTTTCTGTGCCATGTATTCGCACCTCCATAAATGTGGTAAATGGCGAGGCAAGAATTATTTTACCTCTCCCACTGAATCCATACTGCGGATTCTTTTTGACCTGAATTAGTCCTCCACCTTAACTACCTGATTGATAGGCAGAGTTGTGGGGGTTTCACGACCAAACATTGAGACAAGAAGGTCTACAGTGCGGTCGTCGATATTGATGTTCTGAACAACGCCGATAAATCCGTCCATAGCAGTACCCGAGATGCGCACGCTGTCGCCGACCTTGAAGTTAACGGTAACGGTTGCGACTTCGAGACCGAAGAGCTTCTGAACTTCCTCCTCTGAAAGGGGTGTGGGCTCTGAAGCAGGACCTACGAAGCCTGTACAGCCTCTGGTATTTCTAACGACGTACCATGAATCGTCGTTCATGATCATCTTGACGAGAACGTAGCCCGGATAGGTCTTACGCTCTACTTCTTTGGTTTTGCCGTCTGTGATCTCAGTAGCTTTTTCGGTAGGAACTCTTACCTCTTGGATAAGTTCATGAAGCTTGCGGTTTTCTACGACCTTTTCAATATTCTGGGCAACCTTGTTCTCATAGCCCGAATATGTGTGTATAACGTACCACTTAGCTGCTTCTGACATAATATTCCTCCTGATTCCCTTAGAAATTAGCCTGCGTTATAGATAAGACGCAGTAAACCGAGAAAGCCCTGGTCGATAAGTCCAACGAGGATAGCTGAACCAACAATAACGCCGAGAACGACTGAAGTATTGTTGATAACTGTCTTCTTGGTCGGCCAAACCACTTTTTTGAATTCGACTTTGAGGTCCTTGAACCACTTGCGGATCTTTCCGCCTTCTTTTTTCTCGGACTTCTTTTCTGACTTCTTCTCTGAAGTTGTATTCTTAGCCATAAAAATACTCCTTCCGATTACTTTGTTTCCTTGTGAAGAGTATGCTTTCTGCAGAATTTGCAATGCTTCATCATTTCAATTCTGTCCGGGTCATTCTTCTTGTTTTTCTTGGAAACATAGTTGCGCTGCTTGCACTCTGTACAAGCTAAAGTAACCTTTACTCTCATATCGGCACCTCCTGAATTAGTACTTCCTTTGTTACCAAAGGTAGGTTGTTTGCCTCCCTCGCACGGGGACAAAAAAATAAACCCCCAACGAGGTACTAATATTATAACACATATATTCCCGAAAGTCAAGCCTTTTTTCAAGTTTTTAGTGATTAGTGCATAGTGATTAGTGCAGCGGCGCACATTGTGCTCCCGATGAATCATAATGCATAAAATCCGCTCCTTTTTGCCAGCCTTTAGCCGTTCTCACGGTGTTGACACACCTCGTCCCATATATTATAATGAATATAACAAATGTCAAAGGAGCTGATAATATGTCCGATAATATCAAGGTCTCGGTGATAGTCCCTGCACATAACGAGGAGAAATACGTTGTCAGGTGCATAAACTCCGTAAAACAGGCAGCAAGCCGTGTAAAATGCGGAGTTGAGATAATCGTGGTCTGCAACAGATGTACTGACCGCACTGCCGAACTCGCAGCAGAAAACGGAGCCCGTGTAGTCACCGACGAGAGCCGATGTATAGCCACAGTCCGCAACACAGGCATTAAGGCCGCCCGTGGAAAGGTCATAATGACTATCGACTGCGACAACCGTATGACTGAGGATACTATCCGCGAGGTACTCGGTATGCTGAACAGCGGCAGGTATATCGGCGGCGGAGCGCCTCTGCGCTTCGAGCGTTACTCCTTCCCCTTATGGCTCAACGATATGATGTGCAGGGCAGGTTTTAAGCTCACAGGGCTGTACTGCGGCATATTCTGGGCGGAGAAGTCCACCTTTGAAGCTATCGGCGGCTTTGCCGACAAAAAGGCAGGCGAGGATATCGCAACTGCCAAGAATATGAGAGCTTACGGCAAAAAGCTGGGCAAACGCTACGGCTGTCTCCGCAGGAACCACCTTATCAACTCCACGCGAAAATACGACGATATGGGAGACTGGCTGTATTTCAAGCTCATCTTCAAAAACGCAGGCGCCATGATAAAGGCGGCTCTCGGTGACCGCACCGACTATGACAAACTCATGGACGAGCTCTTTTACGATTACAACGGCAAATAGCGCCTTTTAGCTGTAATTCTTGGCGATTCTGTAGTCCACAGAGCCGGTGAAGGGATCGTATATGATGTCCTCGTTGTCCTTGTTGGCAACGATGTAGGAATTCTTGTAAAACAGCGGTATGAAGCCGTACTGCTCAAGGAGAGCCTTTTCTGCGGCGGCATAGCTGTCCACGAGCTGATTCACTGATGGACACTGCATTATGCTCTCGGAGCTGTTCAGGTCGCCCTTTGCGCTTCTCAGGCACTCGTTCTCATCAAACTCGCCAAACACAGCAAGTCCGCTGTTGAAATCGGCTTTCAGCGGATACAGCGCGATACTGTAATCGCCGTTGGCGATACGCTCGTTGAACTCCTTTGAGGTCAGGTCTTCGATGCCTATATAGATACCAAGGCTTTCCTGACAGCCCTGCGACAGCAAATGGAGATACCTCGAATCAACAGTGCTGGAGTCAACTATTATCTTTACACTTTCCACGGAGCTGATCTTCAGCTCCTCTTTTGCTTTTGCAAGGCACTGAACTGCCTTTTCCTTATCGAACATATCGAACTGCTTATCAGAAGCAAGGTCACGGTAGCTTCTGCCGAGGATATCCACAGCAGGCGGAATGATACCGTAGGCTATCTGCAAGTCGCTGTCAAGCTGACCTCTCAGCGCCTCTCTGTCCGCAGAAAAAGCAACTGCCTTGCAGAGCTCCTTGTTCGAGTATAGCTTATCCTTGGGATTGAAGATAAGTCCGAGGGTAGTAGCCTTTTGTCCGACAATGCTGTACTTTCTGGGATTGTAGCCGCCAACCTTCATAGCGGTAAAGCATTCGGTCTCCTCTTCCTTGAAGCACTGACGGACCTCAGCTTCACTGTCCTGTATGGAGAAGCTGACAAAGCTTGGGAGCACCTCGTAGCCGTCACGCTCGTTGGCGGTATTCTTGCGCATATATAGGATATTGTTGCTTCCGTAGGGATCGTAGAACCACTGACGGACATAAAAAGGTCCGTTGGACATTACCGACCTGTCGTCGAGACCGTATCTGCCCTTGGTGGAAATGAAAAACTGCTCATTGCAGGGAAAAGCCGCAGGAGTTGTCAGAAGTCCGAGGAACTCCGCACAGGGATATTCCAGTGTTATCTGCAATGTAAAGTCGTCAAGCGCCTCAGCGCCTACTGCTTCGGCAGAATAGCCGCCCTCCATTACACGCTGACTGTTCTTTATGCAGGTGAAATCACGGGCATATGGGGAATGCATTTTCGGATCGAGAAGTCTTCTGAAAGCAAAAACGTAATCATTGGCAGTTACAGGAAAATACTCGTCGTCGCCTATGGCGTCGTCCTCATTTGTATCGAAAAACCAGTAGTTATCGTCTCTCAGGTTGAATGTATAGACACAGCCGTCCTCGGACACGGTGTAGTCCTTGGCGTTACAGCAGACGATACTGCCGCTTGAGTCTTTCATAACGAGACCGCTGTACAAATTCTTTATGACAGTAGCAGACGAGGGATCGCCTGCAAACTGGGGATCGAGACTCCGGGGATTGCCTGCCAGCGCCGCTCCGTACATATGACCTGCGCCGCTGCCGCGTTTATCGTCATCGCCGCCGCAGCCTGTTATTCCGCCTGCTATCATAGCCGCACAGGCAGTAATTGCAATTATCTTTCTCTTTTTCACATTGTTCTCCAATCTTTTCAAATCAAAATCAAGCCGCGCTTGCTTTTGATTTAGTTTAGAGTTGAGAGTGGAGAGTTTAGAGTTAATGTGTTCGCTGCGCTCAAATTATAACTTTCAACTCTCAACTCTCAACTTTTACGCATTCGCGCAAAGCTGTCAATCGCTCAAACCAAAATAGTCCCCCATAGAGGGGGACATTTTTGCTTTAATTCATGCTGACTGTTACAATAAATCCGTCAACGTTGTTTCCCGATACGGTATAGGTCTTGTTCGACGGAACAGGCACCTCTGTATCTCCTGTCGGATTTGCAGGAGCATAGTATATCTGATAAAGCTTCTTGCCTACTGTCACCTCAATGGGTTCGTCCTTAGTATGCTCTTTAAGCTTGTTGATATACTCCTCAAGGCAAAGGGAATTCTGCTTCATATACATAGCGTGAGGAGCTCCCACGTATCTGTATGTATAATCTCTTGCACGCTCGCGGGTGTAATTTTCCTTACCCTCGGGAAAACGTACTACAAAGCCGTATTCTGCGGCGTGCTCGTCGATGTAGCTGTAGACGCCTGTTGGCGAATAGTAGCCCGAGCTCGAACCGTCAGACGGTGCGATTATAATGTCGAGGGACCTTCCTGTGTGGTAATCGGAATGTCCGCCCTGGAACTGCGAATTGCCGTTGTAGTACTTATCGTTCTGCTCCTCGGCAGTACGGTAACCGCCGATGACATAGATATCGGAATTCTTGCTCTCAGCATAAAACGCATTCATAAGAGCTGTAAACTGCTCGAGAGTCTCCTTATCGAGAGAAATAACTCTGTCACTTACGTGGAAGGCAGTGCCGTCTATAACATCGTAAAGAACAGCTAAGTCGATATCGCCCTCAACGAACTTGTATTCGTGTTCGGTATTTACAAGCAGAAGATTACCTGTATTTATATCGGCTGCCTTATGTATCTCGGTGGTATACTGAGATTCTGACGGCTTCTGACCGTCTGCTGTACCTGAAAGTATAGCGTTTGTCTCATTGCTTGATTCAAGCTTGTCTATTATTGATGATTGCTGAGTATTGTCAGCGGTTGTTGTCGTTGCCTTTGTATCGGAGTTTTTGTTCTTTCCCTTGCCCGAGCAGCTCTTAACGCATGACGAAAGTATCACGATAAGTACTATCAGAACAAGGATAACCGCAACAAGTCTGTCATATCTTACTTTATATCTCTTTGACACCTTATCTCTTTTGCGGTTTCTTCGCTTATCTCCGTTAGTCATAAAACGAAATCGCTCCTTAAAGATTATTCGGTTTTTATCGGCAGTCCCCAAGGTTCTGCCTGTCCTATATCATTGCACAAAGAAGTGCGAAAAATGTCGTAATCAACTTCTATTGAGTATTATATCACAATTTTTTGTACTTGTAAAGTGTTTTTTTTATTTTTTGCACTAATAATTTATAGATTCTTGTAACATAGTGCACGAAGAGGCTTGAAATGTCCACAAAAAACTGTGGTCAATCCGAGTTTTTCACTCTTCTTCTGTACTCTGAGGGAGTACAGCCCTTATGCTGTTTGAACTGCCGCATAAAATAGGACTCACTGTCGTATCCGCAGGTCTCGGATATGGCAGTTACCGAAAGGTCGGTGTTTTTCAGAAGCTCCGACGCATGGATAAGACGGCTCTCTATGATGTCCTGTCTGAACGTAAAGCCGAATGCCTCGAAATACAGGCGGTGGAAGTATGTCCTGCTTATCTGCATATCCTCGCACATTTCCTCCACTGACCAGCTTGCAGTGGGATCGTCGTACACAGCCTGACGTAGCTTTTTCAGCTCGGCATACCGCGGTATATTCTCCTTTGGATCAACATCGGCGCTGTCTGTGATATCGCTCATGGCGATGAATATGATACGCATGGAGAGCTCCATGAACTCGCTGAAATGCTTTCCGCGGTGCATGGACTGCGTCCTCATCGAGCGCAGAGTGCTGACGATAACGAAATCGTCCTTGAGCTCCACAGGGATATCCTGAGTGATGTTCATAGAACTGATGTACTGCCTGTCGGCGGCAGAGGTCTTGAAGCTCACAAGGTCATAGCGGAGCGGCTTGCCGTTTACGGAGCGGAAGCTCTGCTTGTAGCCGCTGGTAAGCAGGGCAGCAGAGGACTTTGCAGTCTGCTTCTGAACTCCCCTGTCCATGTAGGAGACAGGCGTTCTGAAGAACAGCAGCACGGGATCGGCACCCATTTCACCGCCTAAAGCGGTGTCGCGCCTGCAATTGAGCAATATGCGGTTTATCTTCAAGTGCCTCACCCCTCTGAATTTTTATCAATACAAATCAAAGGGAACATCGCTGCCGATATTCCCTTTCTTATGTCATTCTGCGCTTTCAGCCATACGTACAGCCTTCATCATGATAGCGCATTCAAGGCGCTTCTTTTCCAGCTGGCATGATATCTTATGAGCGGTTCTGATATCGCCCATATACTGGTAATTATTGGCGTTGCAGCCGCCGCTGCAATAGAACTTTGCCCAGCACTCGCGGCAGTCGGGCTTTGAGTAAACGTGAGCCTTTGCGAAGTCCGCTTTCATCTCCTGATTGAAAGTGCCCTCGTCTATGTTGCCCATTTTGTACTCGTCGATACCTACGAACTGGTGACATGGGAAAATATCACCGTCGGGAGTGATAGCGACGTAGTCGTTTCCGCAGCCGCAGCCTCTCAGGCGCTTGATAGCACATGGTCCCTGGTCAAGGTCAAGCATGAAGTGGAAGAAGTTGAACTTCTTGCCCTGCTTCTCGTTTTCGAGGAGTCTCTGAGCCAGCTTTTCGTACTCGGCGAAAACTGTGGGGAGGTCTTTCTCTGTGAGGGCATAGATATCGTCGTCGCCCACAACAGGCTCAACGGATATCTGGTCGAAGCCTGCCTCGTTGAGGGCAAAAACGTCATTGGAGAAGTCGAGGTTCTTGTTGGTGAATGTGCCTCTTACATAGTATTCCTTATCGCCTCTGCCTGCTACAAGCTTCTGGTACTTTGGAAGTATCATATCGTAGCAGCCCTGTCCGTTGGGGAGAACGCGGAAGTAGTCGTTTACCTCCTTGCGTCCGTCGATAGAGAGAACAACGTTGGACATTTCGCGGTTGATGAAGTCTATCTTATCGTCGTCGAGGAGAAGTCCGTTTGTGGTGATAGTAAAGCGGAACTTCTTGTTGTACTCCTTTTCACGGCTTCTTGCGTACTCGACTACCTGCTTTACAACATTGAAGTTCATAAGAGGCTCGCCGCCGAAGAAGTCAAGCTCCAGATTCGGTCTGTCGCCTGAATTTTCAAGGAGAAAATCTATAGCGTGCTTGCCTGTCTCAAAGGACATGAGCTTTCTGCCCTTGCCAAAGTCGCCTGTGGAAGCGAAGCAGTACTTGCAGCGAAGCTGACAGTCGTGTGCGATATTCAGGCACATAGCCTTAACGGGAGAAGCTACGGAGTACTGAGCGTACTTCTCATAATCGTCCTCGGAGAAGAGTATCTTGTCGTTGTATAGCTCCACTATCTCCTCATAGCACTCGCGGATATCATCGGGAGCATAGGATTTTGAGAGCTTATCCACAACTCCCTGTGGACATTCAGCCTCGAAAGGGGGCTCAACGTTGTCCAGCAGGTCGTATGTGAGCTCGTCCACCAGATGAACGCCGCCGCTGTTGACATCGAGGACTATGTTAAGTCCGTTAAGCTTATATTTATGTATCATCTTCAATACCTCTATTCAAAAAATATGAGGCAGCATTTGCATACTGCCCCGACTTATCTTAGCCTTTAGCTTATCTCTCGCACTTCTGATTTGCAACTGTGCAAGAAGTCTTGCAAGCAGACTGACATGAAGCCTGACACTTGCCGCAGCCGCCCTTCTTAGCGGATTCCTTGAGATTAGCCTTATTGATAGTCTTAATGTGTTTCATATTTGTGACCTCCATAGGTTTTAACGGTATTCACCGCAGAATACTTTATAATATTATACCATACATTGAAGTACAATGCAATAGTAATTTCAAATAATTTATTCTTTTACCGATATCACTCTTCAGGTCCGAAGATACTGTCATAGACAAAGTTGTAGATATCAATATAAGTATTGGCTGTATAGTGGAGGCCGTCTGTTGTGCCGTAGCCGTTCCACACAAGATATGTATATGAATCAAGGAAGGTTATCCTGCTGTCCAGACCGTCGCGGAGAGCGCTGTTGAAAGCTTCTATCCTGCCGTTGAGATAGGAGTATCCGCCGTCGCATGGATTAACAGACATTACGATGACCTTGTTGTTATCGAGGAACTCATCTGGCAGACTATTGTAAAGTCTGAGATAAGCGCCGCTGTCAAGGTCGTTTACTCCGAGGTTGATAATTACCGTCTTATCGCGTATCTGGCATATCTGGTCATAGTTGTTCCTAAAGAGACCGATACCAGCACCGACCTTTGCGATGTTGTCAATAGCGACACTGCGTGAAAGTCCCACTGTACGTGAATCTCCCACCCAGAACCACTCTTCGTACTCGCTGTCGATACGCGGAAGAGTATACTCGAAGCTGTCCGCTTCTACTGCCTGCTGAATCTCGGTAGGCTGAGACTGTGCCGCCGCCTGCTCTTCAGCTTTCTGTTCTTCCTCTGTGTTTCTCTGCTTGATGCCGTTTTTTTCAAGGAAGTCGGTAAAAATAGCACCTTCATCGCTCACTGATACCCAAGCATAATAAGAAAGTATCATAGAAGCGTCAATGGCGTCCAGCTTGCCGTCGCCGTTGAAGTCACCTGCCGATTCCTCGTACGAATAAAGGGGACTTTCCTGTCCCGAAGAAACTGCCGCATATGCATCAAGAACGCTTGAAGCGTCCACTGAGTCCACCGTACCGTCGCCGTTCACGTCGCCGATCATAAAGAGACCTGCTTCTCCGTGAGCGGGCAGAGCCGCTGCATTGACAGCGAGCACCGCAGCCGCGGTAAGGCTCATAAGCGTCTTCTTTTTCATAGATTTACTCCTTTTCACTGGTCAAGCTCAATCAGAAGCTCGAAATCCGCATCGATTCTCTGTTTAAGCTCTTCGATCTCGGCACACTTACGATTCATAAGCTCGTAATCTGTGTAGACCTCCTCCTTGCCGATCTCCTCGGTAAGCGAGTCTATCTGCGCCTGCAGATCGTCGATTTCCTTTTCAAGGCGTCTCATTTCGTTTTTTCTCGCAGCGTCAGCGCTTCTCTGCTGCTTGCTGCGATAGTTTTTAGCAGATCTTTCCTTGGCTGCCTCCGCAGCCTTCTGCTGTTTTTCGGCTTCGAGAGCCCGCCTCTCCGCCGCCTGCTCCTCACGGAGCACATCGAGATACTTGTTGAAGCCATAATTATGAAGCCGATAGCCTCCGTCGGTAAGCTCGATAAGTCTGTCAGCGATCTTGCTTAAAAGGTAGCGGTCATGGCTGACAAATATGACCGTACCCGTATATTCAGCCAACGCCTCCTCGATAGCCTCTTTTGAACTGAGGTCGAGATGGTTGGTAGGCTCGTCGAGAATAAGAACATTGCCGTGCTCCTGCATCATTATAGCGAAGCAGAGCTTGGCGCGTTCGCCGCCGCTGATGACACCTGTCTCCTTGAACACGTTCTCGCCGATAAGGCGTACCTGTGCAAGCAGGCTGCGCACCTCCAGGTCTGACATGAGAGGATAGCGGCTGTGGAGCTCCTCCATAACTGTGAGCTCTTTATTAAGGTTTGTACTTTCCTGCTCGAAGTAGGAAATTTTAATATTGCTGTTCCAGCGTACAATGCCTTTATGCGGGAGCTGCTCCTGTATTATGCGTAGCAGCGTTGATTTTCCGATACCGTTGTCTCCGATGATGCCCACCTTTTCGCCCCTGCGGACTTCAAAATCCAGAGTATCAACGAGAGTTTTTCGTGCAGCGCCCTCTCCTACGGAGATATCCACGCCCTTGACCTTGAGCACGTCTATAGGCGGCTCAACGGCGTATGTGAAGCGGATCTTCGCGTGTTTTGTGTCGTGGACGGGACGTTCCACACGTTCTATCTTTTCAAGCTGTTTTCTGCGGCTCTGAGCCATTTTCGTAGTCGAAGCACGAACGAGGTTCTTTGCCACATATTCCTCCATATGAGCTATCTGCTTCTGCTGTATCTCATATTCCTTTTCGCGCCGCGCGTCGTTTTCCTCGCGCTGACGGACAAAGGCGGTATAATTTCCTCTGTATCGCGTGAGGACTCCCCTCTCTATCTCGCAGATAGAGGTGCAGAGCCTGTCGAGAAAGTAGCGGTCATGGGAAACTATCAGCACCGCGCCCTTGTAGGAGCGAAGATAGTCCTCAAGCCACATTATCGTCTTGAAATCAAGGTGGTTTGTAGGCTCGTCGAGAATGAGCAGATTGGGCTCTTCAAGAAGGAGCCTTGCAATGCAGAGACGAGTTTTTTCGCCGCCGCTGAAACCCGACACGGTACGCTCCAGCTCCTCGCCCGAGAAGCCCATACCGTTAAGCACCATGCGTATCTTCACATCAGTGTTGTAGCCGTCGTTGGCTTCCACCCATGAGGAGAGCTGCTGGTACTCGTCCGCAGCGGAATTATCGCCCATTTCTATTTCAAGCTCTATCTCGCGGAGTCTGTCGATAGCACGGTGTATGGGAGCAAATACGCTTCTCATCTCGTCGATGACGGTATTCTCAGTATTGAGACCGCCCATCTGTTCGAGGTAGCCCACCGTGGTCTTTGCCGCCATTGAGATGACGCCGTCCTTTTCGGTGAAGCGGTCAGGCTCAACGGAGCCTGTGAGAATTTTCAGAAGCGTGGACTTGCCGCAGCCGTTGTTTCCCACAAGGCCTATCCTGTCGCTCTCATCAATGGAGAGTGAGACATTTTTCAGCACCTGATTCCCGTTATAGAACTTGTTTACATTCGTTAAGCTTGCAAGCATTGTGAATTTCCTTTTTTCAGCTGATATGCACAAGCAAGTTTTCACATTATTGTGCATACTGCAAATATAAATGCAGCCAAAGCATTGTCAGTCAACAAAATACCCAGCATACATATACCAACATAATACCATTTTTACACTGAAATGTCAATGGTCACGGTAAATAAAACGCCGCCGCGATTTCAAGCGCTTTTATGCATATTTCATTAAAATCGCCTATTTTTCGGACATTCACGGATAAAATAGAAAAATCTCCCGAGGGGTGGGAGATTTTTCTGAGGATTAAAAGATATAAGGATTGAGGGTATTAAGCTTGTCCTGTGTTCAGCTTCTAAAGCTGATGTTCCGTGCGAAGTGCCTAATCTCCGAAACGGAAATAATAACCCCTGAAAGGCATAATCGGTAATTCGTTTACACCTTCTTCATATATTATACATTATCTGAGCATAAATACAATGAAAAATACTATCCTTTTCAGAAGATTATTTGTAATTCTCATGACAAATATATAAAATCATCTTGCATTTGGCACCGAACTATGATACAATAGTACATATAGAAGCAATGATTTTGCTTCGCCAAAATCATTGCTTAGTTGAGAGTTGAGAATTGAGAGTTAAAAGTTATGATAGGAACTTCAGCGACGTTTTTTAAATAATATGAGCGAAGCGAACACACTAACTCTAAACTCTCCACTCTCAACTCTGAACTGTATCAAAATTCAGAATATCTGAATTTTGATCATGAAAGGAGAGATAATATGAGCCGCAGGATACTTATAGGCGTGATCATCGCTGACTGCCATATAGACTTTCAGAGCGAGATACTGCGCGGCATAATCACGCAGGCTTTCAAGAGCAACTGCGATATCGCAGTAATCGCGCCCCTCCACGACTTCTCCGTCCGCTCCGTCCACAAGGACGCCGAGCGCTCCGTACTCGACCTTATACTCTCCGACAGCATCGACGGCATCATCTACGACAGGAACACCTTCCACGACGAGGACATCTGCCGACACATCGACAACCTCTGCAAGCGCTCGGAAAAGCCCGTCATGCTCCTTGACTACAACGACCACAAGAGCTTCGAGACCACTTCCGTGGACGACCGCGAAGCCTTTGAGACCATAACAGACCACCTTATTAACGTCCACGGCTACAAAAAAATATACTGCCTGACAGGTCCGAAGAATACATTCAGCGGCGAGGAACGCCTTGCAGGCTATAAGAGCTCCATGAAGAAGCACAGTATTAATATAGGTAAGGACTGGACGGAATACGGAGACTTCTGGACAGAAGCTCCAAAGCGCTATGCAAAGCGTATTTTCAGCGGAGAGCTGGAGCGCCCCGAGGCTATAGTCTGCGGAAACGACGTTATGGCTATAACTCTCACAAAGCTTTTCACCGACGCAGGTATCAGAGTTCCCGAGGACATAGCCGTTACGGGCTACGACGCTTCTATCGAGGGCTACCAGTCCTCACCGTCTATCACAAGCTACAGCCGCCCCAATTTCCAGCTTGGCGCGGAGGCTCTCAGACGTCTTTACCGCATTATCACAGGAAAGATATGCAGCAAAGTCCCCAATGAGAACGGCGAGCTCCGTCTGGGAGAGAGCTGCGGCTGCGCGGAAAACCCAAGCCTGCGACACAGCATACAGCGAAATATAAGCATAAACAGCCGCTTTGAGACGCAGCTTCTCTATGGCGATATGCTCTTTGATATAACAAATGCGGATAATATCCACACTTTTGCCGACAGGCTGGATAATTACACCTACTTCCTGCATAAAATGAGAAGGGTGAGGATATGTCTCACCAAGAGCTACGTGGACGCCACCGTTGACAAAAACGCCGAGGAGCTAAGCTTCCGCACAGGCGACCAGATGAAAGTAGTTCTTGCGAAGTCTGCTATCTGGCGTGAATCCGAGTCCCACGGCTTTTTCAGCTCGTCGGATATACTCCCCGATTACAGCGAGGAGCGCAGCTACCCCTCCGCATTTTTCATCTCTCCCCTGCACTACAACAATAACTTCTTCGGCTACTGCGCAGTTTCCTTCGGCAAGGAGCCACGTTCGTTCAGCTCACTGTACCTGAAATGGATAAACTACGTAAACGTCGCCCTTGAACAGGTTCGCATAAAGGCTATAATGAACCGCACTATACTCAACACCAGCAAGGCTCTGCTCTACGACCACATTACGGGACTTCTCAACAGAAACGGTATCGAGCAGGAGTTTGAAACCAAGCTGTCTGCGGCTTCGGGAAACCGCTTCATCGAGTGCATGACCTTTGAGCTGGGCGGACTGAAAAAAGCCTACTACCAGAGCGGCGAGGAAAAATCCAACAGCATTATGGCGGCATTCGCCAAGAAGCTCCGCTCCTGCATACACGGGCGCGAGATATGCGGTGCATGGTCTTCCCAGACTCTATGCGTTATCAGTCCCGAGAGTGAACGTGTACCCACCATATACGAGCAGCTCTGCGGCAAGATACGCGAAACTCAGTTCAGCAGCGAGGAAAACTGCAATATCGACTTCACCGTGGGAGTTTGCAGCCTTGAGCTGGATAGTTCCTCTGACCTGTCAGAAGCCATGTACAAGGCAACTGTGAACCGTGTGTACACCTACACCATTTCCGAGCCCACCTCAAATCCCCAGTTCGAGAAGCTCTGCCTGCTCCGCAACAGGATAATGAAGAACCCCGAGCTGCCGTGGAAGATAAGCGAAATAGCGGAAAGCCTGTATCTCAGCAAGAGCTACCTGCAAAAGATATACAAGTCCTACTTCGGCAGGAGCATTATCGAGGAAATGATACAGTTCCGCATAGACAATGCAAAAACTCTGCTTGCTCAGACGGATATGACCGTTACGGAGATATCCCGAGAGTGCGGCTATTCATCGTATAACTACTTCGTCCGCCAGTTCAGGATGTGCGAGGGCTGCTCGCCGTCGGAATACCGCGACGAACAGAAAAGAAAGGCTGTTGAACATGAAAACTGATACTAAAGCTGAAGTTATCCTCATGAAATGCCCCGAAACTCAGAAGATATACGGAGTAAGAGTGGAGGAATGGCAGGGGGACTGGTTCAGGACATGGGCTTTTCCCGTTGACGTAAAAAAAGCCTCACACGAAGGCTTCGACAAGAATAAGATAAGAGGTAACCTCTACCCTGCCGACGAGTACAACGGCTGTCCCTACTGCAAGTCTGTATGCTTCGTGCAGTGTACACGCTGCGGAAAGCTCAGCTGCTGGAACAACGAGGAGCGTATCTCCTGCGCATGGTGCGGACTCACAGGCGATGTTTCCAGAATCGAGGACGAGGTCGACGTAAAGGGCGGAGATTATTGATTTATTCAATTTTGTCAAAAAACAGTTGTATCCAATGAAAGGGATTCCAAAGGGACTGTGTTCCTTTGGTCAGGTCAAGGGCTGACAGCCCTTGCGGGGTTCGGGGCAGCGCCCCGATTTCGTCAGGCGCTTCGCAAGGGGTGAATCAAAAAACAGTCCAGTGGACTGTTTTTTGAGAGGGGACGCCTTGCAAGTGAAGGCGTCCCCTAAACGTTCCTTTTGCAATGAAACGTTATTCTATACTTATTTTAATCAAGGGGGCTATCCTCAATGAACAGAGATAAGGTCATTGTCAGAACCAGCCTTATCGGTATTCTGGCAAATGTGTTCCTTGCGTCATTCAAGGCTGTAGTAGGCATACTCAGCTCCTCTATCGCTATCATACTGGACGCCGTCAATAATCTCAGCGACGTTATGTCCTCGGTGATAACCATTATCGGCACTAAGCTTGCACAAAAACGTCCCGACAAAAAGCACCCCTACGGCTACGGCAGGATAGAAAACCTCAGCACCTCGCTGATAGCCGTCATAGTTCTATATGCAGGCGTTACCTCCCTTGTGGAGTCCATAAAGAAGATAATCCACCCGCCTGTGCCCGATTATTCCGCCGCCGCTATAATCATTGTTGCTTCGGCAGTTGTGGTAAAGATACTTCTCGGACTTTACGTCCGCAGAAAGGGCGAGAGCGTAAACTCCGACTCGCTTATCGCTTCGGGCAAGGACGCCCTGCTGGATTCGGTAATCTCAGCGGCTACTCTCCTTGCGGCTATGATATACCTTATATTCGATATCCGCACAGAAGCATGGCTGGGCGCAGTAATATCCCTTGTCATCATCAAATCAGGTCTGGAGATCCTGGGCGACAGTCTCTCCAGCATCATCGGAAAGCGTATCAGCAGCGAGCTCTCCAAGGAGATAAAGGAGACCGTCACCTCATTCCCCGAAGTTCAGGGCGCATATGACCTGATACTACACAGCTACGGTCCCGACCTGCTTATCGGCTCGGTGCATATAGAAGTCCCCGACACGCTGACCGTTGCGGAGCTCGACAAGCTGGAGCACCGCATAACGGAAAAGACCTTTGTGGAGCACAATGTAATTCTTGCAGGCATAAGCGTTTACGCCGTAAACACTCATAACGACCATGCTTCACAGGTATACAGCGATATCCGCAGGAACGTCATGTCCCACGAATATGTCTTGCAGATACACGGCTTCTATCTTGACGAAAAGCGCATGACGATACACTTCGATATCATCATAGACTTTGCCGCTCCCGACAGCGAGGAGCTCTATGAGCATATCCTCACCGAAACTCAGCAGGCTTACCCCGATTACAGCGTAAGTATCACGCTTGATACCGACGTCAGCGACTAAAAAAGCCGCCACGGTGTAAAGTTGAGAGTTTAGAGTTAAGAGTTGAAAGTTGTGGTGTCGCCTTTGGCGACTTATTTGAATAAAATGAGCAAAGCGAATACATTAACTCTCAACTCTCAATTCTCAACTCTCAACTAAAAAAAAGTCCAGCAAAGCTGGACTTTTTTTATTTCACTTCTGCAATTGTAACGCCGTCCTCGCCCTCGCCGAACAATCCGAGCCTGTATGACTTTATGGACGGGTGGTGCTTCAGACGGTTCTGGACTGCCTGTCTCAGAAGTCCCGTTCCCTTGCCGTGGATAATAGTCACGGTGGAGATATTGGACATTACTGCCTGATCTATGAATGCGTCAAGCTGAACCAGTCCGTCGTCGCAGGTACAGCCGCGGATATCAAGCTCCATTTTGCCCCTGCGCTCAGCCTTTACGCCTATCTTGTTCATCTTTCGGGCAGGACGTATGGACTTGTTGCCCACAGTGACCTTTTCGGGCTCTTCAAGACGCAGACGGGAGATGTTCATCTTGGTCTTCATAACGCCCATTTGCACGAATACGAAGTCGCTTCCGTCGGGCTCGCCCGAGATTATACCCTTTCGCTGCAAGTCAACAACGTACACCGTATCCCCGCGGCGGAGCTTTCTCGGCAGCACGTAGCCCTCGTTGGGATCACGCTTCTCCACGGGATTTGCCGTATCGTACATCTTGTTGAAGCTCTGCTTCGTTTTGGACTTCATGCCAGAAACGTTGCTGTTGAAATCCTTTTTATCCTTTTCCTTGCGCAGTCTGTCAAGCTCGTCAAGAAGCTCGTTGGACTCCGCCTTTGTCTGCTCGATAATGGTCATTGCGCGGAGTCTCGCCTTTTCAAGCTCCTCAGCCTTTGTTTTTTCGAGCTGCTCGCGCTCCTTACGGATAGCCTCCTCGTGCTCAGCAGTTTCTGCTCTCAGACGTGATATCTCCTCTTTCTGCTTTTCAAGCTCCATACGGCTTGCTTCAAGCTTGCCGATGACCTCTTCAAGACGGGTGTTTGCTTCACTTACTCTTGATTTGGCGTCAGCGATTATATCCGACGGCATACCCAAGCTCTCGGATATAGCGAAAGCGTTGGACTTACCCGGAGAGCCCACGATAAGCTTATATGTCGGTCTCAGCGTCTCTATATCGAACTCGCAGGAGGCGTTTTCCACGCCCTCGCTGTCTATTGCGAATACTTTCAGCTCCTGATAGTGAGTAGTCACCATTACCTTGGCGCCGCTTTCCATGAGACGGCGGATAATGGATATGGCAAGTGCCGCGCCCTCTACGGGATCCGTACCCGAACCAAGCTCGTCAAGGAGCACCAGCGACTGCTCGTCGGCAGTTTTCAGTATCTCGATGACCTTGTTTGTATGGGACGAGAATGTGGAGAGGTTCTGCTCAATGCTCTGGCTGTCGCCTATATCCGCAAGGATATGGTCATAAACGGAGATCTTGCTGCCGTCGGCAACAGGTATAAGAAGTCCGCACATTGTCATAGCCGCCAGAAGTCCCGCAGTTTTCAGAGATACAGTCTTACCGCCTGTATTCGGACCTGTGATTATCAGCGCCTGATAGTCCTCGCCAAGGCTTATCTCCACGGGAACAGCCTTGTTCTTGTCGATAAGGGGGTGACGAGCCTTTTTCAGGTGCATAGTGCCGTCGTCGGTTATCTCGGGCAGGGAGCAGTTCAGCTTTGCCGCTAAGTTTGATTTTGCAAAGTAGAGGTTCAGCTCAGTGCAGACCTTGTAATTCTCGGCAAGTATATCCGCATAGTCGCCGCAGTCGCGGCAGAGCTGACGGATAATGCGCTCTATCTCCTCCTGCTCCTTGGCTTCAAGGAGACGGATATCGTTATTGGCTTCGACGATAGCCATAGGCTCGATGAAAATGGTCTGTCCCGTAGCCGATGTATCGTGTATAAGACCGCTGACCTGTCCGCGGTACTCCGATTTTACGGGAAGAACGAATCGTCCGTCACGGATAGTGACATTCGCCTCCTGCAAGTACTGCTGGGTAGTCTTGTTCTTTATCATTTTATCGAGAGTTTCGCGGAGCTGCATACCTGCGCGGTTTATTTTACGGCGTATGGCAGCCAGCTCGGGACTTGCGGCGTCGGCTATCTCGTTCTCCGAGATTATGGAGCGCTCCAGCTTCTCCAGCAGCCAGTCGTTAGGCTGCAATCTTGAAAACAGGTAGCTAAGCTCTGTTTCCACATTCTCGCAGTGAGCGTACCAGTCCGCAAGAGCCTTTATCTGACGGAGCATAGCTCCTATATCCATAAGGTCACGGAGAGATATGACAGCTCCCTGCTTTGCTCTTGCCGCAACCGAGCTTATATCCTTGAAATTGCTGAACGGCGGAGTTCCGAACTGCACCGACAGTGAAAGCGCCTGCGATGTCTTGAGACATTCGTAGCGAACCCTCTCCAAATCGTTGTCGGGACGGACTGCTAAAGCCATGCGGCGCGTCTCCTCGTTTGAGGTGAGCTCCGCCAGCATCTCCAGTATTTTGTCAAGTTCTAATGTTTTTAAGTATTTATCCATGTTTTATCCTTTACTTGAAAAATGCGCCTGTTCCGTTCTGAGCTATTTTCTTGAAGGCAGTTTTCATTACCGCCTGCTGCTCGGGGCGAAGATTTGATATCGCCTTGATTATGGACGGATAGGACTTGAGCTTTGCTATCTCCTTCAGCGTATCCTTATCGGGAGCACGGAGTATCTCGAACAGGGCGTCGGAGAATATCTGTCTTTCGGTATCGCTTAGGTCGTCCAGCATACCCGAAATGGCTCTGTTTATGACGTCTCCCGACTTTTTCAGCCTGTCTGCAAGGAGGAAACGGTTGCGCTTCAGCTCCCAGTTATAGGCGTAATGCTGCTTGATACCGATAGCGGAGTTTTTCACTATCGTCGGATCGGAGCCGCTGCCCAGCAGCATTCCCACGATAGAAGCCTCGGGGATAAAGCTCCTTATTCTCGGCAGCATTTCCTTGTATGTCTCGGAATTGAGTATCTCATCGCGGAATCCGGGACCGTCGAATGAGTAGATATTGGTTATGCGCTTACGTATGCTCTCATCGCAGAAAAGGGAGCTGTATATCGCGGAATTTCCGCCCTTTGAATGTCCGCCCACTCTTATGGGACATTCGCTGCCCTCAAAGGCGTGATTGAGGTATGTGATAGCTCTCTCCTGTCCTGATGTCATCTGCATATAGCTGAGTGTGAAGTCCTCTTTCCAGCCGATTACCGAACCGTCAGTACCGCGGAATGCCGCAAAACCGCTGCCGTCTCCGAGCCTGTAGGTCAGAGCTGCAAACTGCATATCCTCTGCGTGCTGCTTCTCGCTGACATAGCCTCTCAGCATAGTGCCTCGGAAGCGTCTTGACTCCGCAAGCTTCCTGAAAAGCAGATTATCCTGCTCAAAGGTGAGTATGGTCGATTTCGGATCGATAAGGTCAGGTCGGTATCTGCGGTAAGCGTCGGGAATAGATATCTCCTCATCGAAGCTGTCTGAAACTGCGCCGTCAAGATTCACGTAGCACAGCTGAGAAAGAATAAGTCCGTCTATTTCATTGAATGGATCGGCAGAAAAAGGAACATCGCCGCGCCAGTCAAGATAATCAAGAATATTTGCCAGAATACCGCCCCCTGTAAGAAGTTTAGCTAAGCTGATCTATCGGTGAAAACCTTTCTGAAGAAAGGTTCCCTCTGACGGAGGAGCGCCCCTCTGTCCTTCGGACATCTCCCCGCACTGCGGGGAGTCACCCCGAACCCCTTTCCAAAGACTTTTAGCTGATTTTTTCTATGACAGAACCCCTTTTGATTACTAAAAACGACAAGTTATTATGGGGTTCTGTCATAGAAAAAATGAAATAACGGTCCTTGAAACAGGTACGAAATGACCTTATTCAAAAGGTCCACTCAATAAATCAATTTGCTATACAACGATTAACCGTATGCACTATTGACTATTATATCACTTATTTATTAACTTTTCAAGTGGAGGGCGTATAAACAAAAAAGAAGCGGCGATAATCGCCGCTTCTTGATTATTCAAGTAATTTAATTACTTAGTAGGATCGAGTGTGGAAACCTTCTTGAGGAGGTACTCCTGGATGCGGAGAGCATCGTTAGCTGTTACGCCGTCACCATGTGAAGCAACGTCTGCATTAGCAAGGCCCTTAGCTGTGATGTGCTTGTCATCAGAACCGTTGAGACCGTACTTGTTCGGGTTAGCAAGGTTCTGCATGATGAGAACTACGTCTGACATATCAACATCGCTGTCGCAGTTAGCGTCGCCCCAAACGTCAGCCTTAACGTCAGGTGTGCTTACAGTTGTGGTTGTTGTAACAGTGCCGGGATCCTTAGTAGTAGTTGTAGTTGTCTTACCTGGATCTGGCTGACCATCGATGTATGTGTACTTCTCGTCCTTATCCTGGAGGAACTCAACGATCCAAGCAAGAGGAGCATTCCAGTTGATTGTAACCTCGTTGGTTGACCAAGCTTCGATAGAGTCAACGAAACATCTCTGTGATGGGTTTGAAGCCTCACCGGGAACGAATCCGAGTGCACGAACGTATGGATCCTGGAGACCAGCGTTAGGACCGCCTGAGAGAACTCCGTCAGGAGCCATAGGCAGAGTCTTATCGAGCTCGTGTGACCAGTATCTGTGGTGAGGATTTCTCTCCTTGTATGTACCGTAACCTGTTACATATGAGAATGAAAGCGGGTTACAGCCGAGGAGGTAGTCCATACCTGTAACAACACCGTTCAGGTACTTCTCTTCGCCTGTTACATCGTAAGCGTAAGAAATAGCCATGAGGTTGTTGATAACCATTGAGTTTGAACCCCACTCATAGCCCTTGATGATGATATCAGGTGAGAGGTTGTTCTCATCAGTGTATCCGGGACCGTCATACTTGTATGGGATACCGTAACCCTGTTTTTCCTCTTCCTCGATATATGCATCAGCAGTCTTCTTGAGTGAAGTGATCAGTGAATCCTTCTGATCAGCTGTGAGGTACTGGTTGTTAAGGAGAAGTGAGATAGAACCAGCGGAAGCAGTATTACCCCAGTTAAGAACTGAGAATGTACCTGTCTGGTTCTCACCGCCAGTGATTCTCTCAGGGATCTTGAAAGCGTTATCATACTTGGAAAGAGCTGTGAGGTATGTATCAGCGTCGCCGTCCTCGAGAGCCTTACAAGATGTGAAGATCTCGCAAGCTGCCCAGTACATATCGTCTCTTACCTCGTTATCACCGTAAGGACCACCGCCCTTAGCCTGGTTGAACGGAGCATAGAGTGAAGTCTTGTTCTTCTCTTCATCCTTAGCTGCTTCATACCAGTTCTTGTCAGCTGCTGCATAAGCGTCCTTAGCTTCCTGGAGGTAGAACTCAGCCTTTGATGCGTCATAAGGCTTGATAAGTCTTGCAACCTGAGCTGCACAAGCAGCATAGTTCAGTGTAGCTGCAAGCGTTGGAGGCTTAACGATACGCTCTGTGTTCCAGCCCTTTGAACCGTCCTCGAGCTTCTCGCCTGAGTAATCCCAAGGTCTTGTAGCAAGACCTGTCCACTTGTGGTCGTGGAGCTTGTGGTAAACCATGCCTGCGCACTTGCTGCCCCATGTAGGCTCGGACTTGTCAACCTTCATAGCTGTCATGAACTCGAGCTCATAGAGACACTCGTCGATAACATCTGGGATCTTCTTTGAATCGCCGCTCTCAGGGATATTTACTGTGCCTGAACCGTCAGCGAACTTTTCCTTAGTCTTCTCATTGTACAGAGATCTCTCATACATATTAAGGAGAGTCCATACAGAGATACCGCCGTTAACAACGTATTTACCGTGGTCACCAGCATCGTACCAGCCCTTGTTAGCTGTGATCTTGGATGAAGCATATGTAGATGTAGCCTCTTCGTTCTTGAGGTACTCATTGTGCCACTCTGTCTGAACATAAGCTGTATCAGTCTTATGACCACCTTCGTGAGCAAGAGTCTTTTTATCACCTGATGTAATATACTTCTCCTCTATATCGAGACCTGAACGGTTCTGATAGAAGTAGTTCAGAGCGTTCTTGAGCATATCGTGTGACTTGTCTGTGTAGATGTCGTCGCCGATATTGAACTCAAATGATCTCCAGTCCTCGCCCTTGATGCGGAGGTAATATCTGCCCGGCTTGTTAGCCTTTGAGAAGTCGATCTTAGCAACTGAGTCTGCTGAATCAGCATCCTTAGTAACTGCGCCTGTCTCGCCTGTCTCAACAACGTCGCCTGACTTAGCGTCAACGAGCTCCCATGTATATGTACCTGAGAGGTTGATCTTTGTAGCGCCGTGAAGGATATCGCCCTTGTTATCGCCGAGAACAGCGATCTTAGCGAGATTTGTGAAATAACCAACCTGGTTTACAGAAATGAAGTTAACAGTCTTGCCGTTCTTCTTGAGGTTCTTGTCGAAGTTAGCACTGTAGTCACGGGTTGTAGCGCCGTAGCCCTCGTTAGGATCAGCGTTGCAGCAGTCCTCGCCGTGCTCCTTGTCACCACAAGTTACGCAGTCGATTACAAGATCGTCGAACCAGATCTCGTCGCCTTCCTGAGCATTACCCTGATACTTAGTACCCTTTGCATAGTGGAAGCACCACTCGCAAGCCTCGAGGTCCTTAGTAGGCTTGAATATACCCTCGAATGTCTGCCAGTCAGTTGTGAGCTTTACAGCAGCCTGTGGCCACTGACCGCCCATATCAGGTCCCATGTGCATATCCTTGGAACCGCCGTCGAGCTCGAAATACTCTTCTGTACCAGCGATATTACCGATCTTTGAGCAGATCTCCATACCGTCTCTGCTGCCCTTGAGCTTACAGCTTACCTTGTACTCGTGGCCAGCCTTGAAGTTAAGGTTTCTGTGTCTTACCTGAAGGTCCCACTTCTCGTGGTCAGCACCCTCTGGAACGAGAACCTTTACATGGAATGAACCGTCCTCAAGGTTGAAGTCCTGCTTAGCAGGTGATGACTCACAAGTGTGCCATGGAAGTGCCTTGTGTGTGAATTCGCTCTCACCAACGACCAGACCTGCTGATGCATTCATAGGAGCAACCAGATTAGCTGCTGAAGGAATGATCATAGCCATAGACATTACGCTGGCAATAAGCTTCTTTGCATTCTTGTGCATTTGAATACCCTCCCTGAAAATTTGAATATAACTTATAACGCAGTGTCAGTGCAAACGCTGCGGTTATATGCTTGTATTACGGGCTAAACAGAGCCTCCTGAGCGGAGCTTGCACCGACCTCTGTTTACCAATCATATTATATTATATCGAGAAAAAAAAGTAAATAGTTTTCTGGAATTTCGTTCATTTCCCTAATGGGATTGTAAAAATTTTGTGTACAATGTCAAAAAGGTAAAAGAAATAAGAGGGCTGTAAAACCCTCTTATTTCCAAAATATGAATTAATTCATTATTTTTCTTATATTGCCTTTTACGAGCTTCCGAAGCTTACTTTTTGTAGCTTTCGGGAAGCTTGTCGATGAGGTGGAGAAGATATCTCTGAATGCTCAGAGCGTCAGCAGAAGTGATGCCCGAGCCGTTCTCATAAACGTCGCCGTTTATAGTACCCTGCTCCGTGATGTGGTGCTCATCGGTACCGCTTGTGCCGTACTTATTCGGATTAGCCAGAGCCTGCATGATGATAACAGCGTCTGCAAGGTCAACGCCCTTGTCGCAGTTAGCGTCGCCCCACTTGGAAACGCTGTTTCCTCCCTGGTTTATTGAAGTTGTTGTACCCTCAGTAGGATCCGGTTTAGTTGTTGTAACAGTTGTTGTGCTGCCTGTTGTAGTTGCAGTTGAAGTTGTTGTTGTAACTGAGGTTGTTGTGGTTGTTGTTGGCTTTGGAGCTGTGGTTGTTGTACCTGTTGTTGGTGTACTACTCCCACTGCCTTTTGTGCATGGCTTAGCTACGAACTTAGTGCCGTCAGGCTCCTCGCCCCATGCGATAACGCCGTCAACGTACATAGGCATATGCTCGTTGAGAGAATCAGCCTTCTTGAGGTCTGTAGCCTTTGCAAGACCGCCGAGATATGACCAGTCGTTTGATGTATCCCAAGCGCCTGCTGTGGACTTGCCGTCTACTGCGTCAGGAATAGAGATCCTGAACTGTACCTCGTCTCTGTGCTCGCTCTGACCTGTAGGCTGGATAGCTCTGCCGTCGTCGAACTTTATGCTTGCATAGTATGTATTGCCTGTAGGATCGCCCTCATACTTGTGAGGACCTGTAACTGTAGCGTGTCCCTGACCGCTCTCGTACTGCTGTGACTTGCCCTCTACCTTGATATCGTCAATCGAGAGACCTGCGTCGATGACCTCAGATACATCGAAGAAGTATCTGTACTCAACATCCTTGGCAACTCTTGCAGGCCATGCTGTGTGGTTCATAGCCCATGCCTTTATCTCGGTGTATGTAGTACCTGCTGTTCCATTTACTACAGCAGCTACCTCCCACTCAGCCCACTTGGGCATCTCAGCAGGCGGGAAGTCTGCAAGCGGAGTTCCGCCGTAATCGTCTATCATAGCACAGAGACAAGCTGTATAGCCTGCGTTGTAGTCGATAGCTACCTCTGTGTACTGGTAATCTGCTACCTTGTAGTCGCCGTAGTTGCCCTTGCTGTCAGGACCGCCGATAAGTGCTCCGTAGAGAGTATGAGCATACTCAGTCTGCCAGCCCTCGGTGCCGCTTGACTTCTGACCGAGGTCATTCCAGTGGTCATCGTGAACGCCCGAAGTTGTTCTGTGGTGGATAGCTGTAGGGCTTTTCTCACCCATGCCGAGAACATAGCTGAGTCCCATTTCATTATCGCCGAAGCAGTAGTTCATCTGTGAGTCGCCCCATTTGTCGAACTTGCTCTCATTTGCAGTGCCCTTGAATATTGTATCAGAGCCCAGCTTTGCAAGGAACGCAGTTGTTGTTGCGTGACGGAGGCAGCCCCACTGGAACAGCCATGAAAGTCCCTTCGGAGTTATGGACTGGAGCTTCTTCTCGTCCTCGCCCATCCAGTATTTGAGGTGACGTGCGCAGTGGTCGATCCACTCCTGATCCTGTGTTATCTGAGCATAGAGGAATGCAGCGCCCTGTGAAGTATCGTCCCAGCAGAGTCCCCATGTATACTTTCTTGCAGTAGACTGCTCTTCAAGCGGGAAGTTGGGGATATAGTCCTTTTCGACCTTGTCAAGATAAGTCTTATCGCCTGTAGCCTTGTAGAGCCACAGAGCTGCGAACATACAGTCGTCGATCCATGATTCTGTTTTGTACATTCCGCTCATGCCGCCGATATCCTTGCAGGCTCTGATCTTGTCAGCTCCCTCAAAGAGATCCTTTGCGTGCTTGAGGTACTGGGCAGCCTTGTCGGGATCGCTGTCCTTGAATATGATATAGCCCTCTGCAAGTGCTGCTGCCGAAAGGCCTGCTACGGAAGCATTCTTGATAACGTCATAAGGACGCTCCCAGTCGCCGTTGTTAAGATGATGCTTGCGGAGGTATACCTCAGCGCTGCACCAGATGTTATGGTCGGTAGAGCCGCCTGTGAAGTCGCCGATAGTTCCTACTACGCTTCCGCCGCCCTTGTCGCAGCCCATAACGTAGTCGAGTCCCCACTGGAGGTTCTTACGGTAGAGGTCGTCAAGACCGGCCTTTTTAACAGCGTCCTCATACTCGATGTAGCCCCAGCCCAGCATAGAAGCCGAGTAAGCATTTGTAAGGCAGAACTTGAAGTGGTCGCCTGCATCGAACCAGCCGCCGGGAACAACATCAGTCTCTTTGCCGTCCTCGTCCACCATGGAATCTGCACGCCACGGTACCTGGTTCCATTCGGGGAGCTTGCCTGACTGCTGTACTTCGTAGAAGAACATTGACTTCTGGAGAGCCTCAGCGTAGTTGTAGCTTGAAGCTGCCTTTGCTGTGGAAGCTGCGTCCTGCTGACCTGCTGTGGGAGCGTATGAGAGCATACCCATAGACATGGCAAGTGCAGAAGCTGCCGCCGTGATTTTTTTGATTATCATTTTTAATACCCCTCTCGTATTAAATATTTTCAGATATGGTATCACACCACACCTATACACCTTAAATATACAATAAAACCGCAGATTTGTCAAGCCAAAAACAACATTTTTCACAAACGAGCTGTGCCAGCTCGACTGCTTGCCACGTTGCCGCTCGTAAACTCGCTCACATTCATCAGGATCGTTAGCCGAATATCGCTTACGCCGCAAAATGTATACGGCTGCATTATTCTCGGAAAGAGCTGTGCCAGCGCCCCCTGCATTCTTAACTCTCAATTCTCAGCTCTTAGTTCTTAGTTCTCAGCTCTTAGTTCTTAGCTCTTAGTTCTTAGCTCTTAGTTCTCAGCTCTTAGTTCTCAGCTCTTAATTCGCTTGACTTTTGAAATGCAAAAGTATATAATAAATAATGTATACGCTCACGAAGCCTGCGCAAAATAGCTTCGGAGGTGTATACATGACAGACGAAAACAAAAAGGTCGATTCTCCTGCCGAAGAGGCGCTTGAAGAAGCTCAGCTCGCCCGTGAAAACGGTCAGACTGTATCAAGGAACTCCAGGCACCTTATCCACTGCCTGTCCGTAGTCGGACAGATAGAGGGACATTACGTTCTGGCAGAGCAGAACAAGACCACCAAATACGAGCATATTATCCCTGCTCTTGTGGCTATCGAACAGGACAGGAGCGTTGAGGGACTGCTCATTATCCTCAACACCGTAGGCGGTGACGTGGAGGCAGGGCTTGCCATTGCGGAGCTTATCGCAGGCATGAAAACTCCCACCGTTTCGCTGGTCGTGGGCGGCGGACACTCTATCGGAGTCCCCCTCGCTGTCAGTGCAAAGCGCTCATTCATCGTTCCTACGGCTTCAATGACTATCCACCCCGTCCGCATGAACGGCACCGTTCTTGGAGTGCCACAGACTCTCTCCTATTTCGACAAGATGCAGGACAGGATAGTGCGCTTCGTCACGAAGAACAGCAGTATCACCGAGGAAAACTTCCGAACTCTGCTGATGAACACCGAGGAGCTCGTTCTCGATGTGGGAAGCGTTGTTGAGGGTGAAAAAGCCGTAGAGCTGGGACTTATCGACAGTCTCGGAAGTCTCGGCGACGCAATGGACTGTCTTTACGAGATGATAGAAACTACAGAAAAAAGATACGCGGATTGACCGCGCTGTGCCGATACGCGCTTTTTTGCGCATATTTTATGCTACAATATCGGCACGGATACATAATGTGAAAGAACAACGGAGGCAAATATGGCAGAAGCAAAGAAAACTACAAAGGGAGCATCAAAGAAAAAGTCAGAAGCTCCTAAAAGAGAGCCCGTCAAGGCAAATACAAAGACGACGGCTCCGCAGAATGAAAGCAACCAGCTGTGGTCGATACTCCTTTTCGCACTGGGAGTTCTCACCGCTCTCATGGTGCTTGTCAAGGGCACAAAGGGCTGGCTGGCGCTGCACAACCTCCTGCTGGGAGTTTTCGGCATAGCGGCGTTCCTCATACCCGTTATACTTATCTATACAGCGGTAAAGCTTGGCACCGAGCAGACCAAAAAGAACCTCAGCGGCAGAAACGTCTGGTGTATCGCCATGATATTCCTTGCGAGCGCCGCATTCCAGATATTCGTGGTGGGACGTATCCCCGGGGGCACATGGAGCGGTCACTTCAAGATACTCTACGAGGAGGGCGCTAAGCTGAAAAGCGGCGGCGTGGCAAGTCTCCTCTTCGCAGGACCTCTGCTGAAATTCTTCGGCAAGCTTGGCGCAAGGCTCATATCGCTGGTGCTGTTCTTCGTGTTCGGTATGCTCCTTTCGGGACGCGGACTTGTGGACTTTCTCAAGCTCCTTGCAACTCCATTCGTATTCATCGGCAAGTGCGTCAACGGCATACAGAATATGTTCATCGGCGGAGATTTCGTGGACGCCTTTGAGGACGATGACAACGACGACGACAAGGAAAAGCGCGACTTCGACGCTGACCTTGAAGCTATAAACATCGCTAATTCACGCAGGTCATCACAGAAGCCCTCGGAGAAAAAGGCTCAGAACAAAAAGGCAGTGGATTCTCTCCCCGACGGATTCTTTGATCTGGACATACCGCTCCCCACAGACCACCTCATAAGCCATGAAGACCTCGTCCCCGAGGACAACGGAAGCTCCATAGATGTGGATATAGAACCTGCTCCCTCAACCGCTCCTGCGGAAAAGCTTCCGCCCCTTAAAAAGGTCAAGGCTCCTGTTTCCATAGCCGTAGACGAAGATGAGGAGGAGACCGAAGAAGTTACCGACGAGGGACTTGAAAAGCTTATCAGCAAGGCGGCTGACAAAAAGACTGACGCCGACGAGGAGGAGGTCATCGAGGAGGAAGAGCCCGAGGAAGAAAAGCCCGTGTACATACTACCCCCTATCGACATACTCACCCGTCCCGAGATACGCTCAAACCGCACCGAGGCTATGGTGGAAATGCGCGAAAAGGCAGAGGTCATCGTAAACACACTGAAAAGCTTCGGCGTGGCAGTAAGGATAAAGGACCTTATCCGCGGTCCCTCTATCACCCGTTACGAGATACAGCCTGCTCCAGGTATCAAGGTCTCTAAGATAAAGGGACTTGAGGACGATATCGCTCTCAGCCTTGCGGCTCAGGGCGTCCGTATAGAAGCTCCTATCCCCGGAAAGGCGGCTATTGGCATCGAGATACCTAACTCCACAAAGGACATGGTAACTCTCCGCGAGATACTGACCTCCTCGGAGTTCAGAGACTCAAAGAGCAAGCTTGCCTTTGCTGTGGGCAAGGACATCACAGGCAACGCCATTGTCGGCGATATTGCAAAAATGCCCCACGTTATCATCGCAGGTACTACGGGTTCGGGTAAATCCGTCTGCACCCGTTCTATTATAATGAGTATCCTCTACAATGCAACTCCCGACGAGGTAAAGCTCATACTCATAGATCCTAAGATAGTTGAATTCAAGATATTCGAGAATATCCCACATCTGCTCATTCCTATCGTTACGGACTGTAAACGTGCCGCAGGCGCTCTCTGCTGGGCGGTAAACGAAATGATGCGCCGCTATAATATCTTCGCAGAGGCAGGCGCCAACGACTTAAAGTCCTACAACGAGCTTGCAGAGGTAGACGGCGACCTTGTGAAAATGCCCCAGATAGTTGTATTCATCGACGAGCTGGCTGATATGATGCTGGTCGCAGGCAAGGACGTCGAGGACTTCATCTGCCGACTTGCACAAATGGGACGTGCCGCAGGTATGCACCTTGTAGTAGCAACTCAGCGTCCTACTACCGATGTTATCACAGGTCTTATCAAGGCTAATATCCCAAGCCGTATCGCTCTTTCGGTAAAATCCGTTACTGACTCACGTACTATCATTGATATGGGCGGAGCTGACAAGCTCCTCGGAAACGGCGATATGCTGTATATGCCTATAGGCGCAGGAAAGCCCGTCCGTGTACAGGGCTGCTTCTCGCCTAACGACGATATTGCTGAGACCGTCCGCTTCATCAAGTCACAGACGGAAGTAAAATACGATCCCGAGGTCGTTGAAACTGTTGAGGGCTATTCTCCGCAGGCTCAGGGCGGCTCAGGCGGCTCTGACAGCGGTGCTCCTACAGGCGGCGGCAGCGACGAGGATATCGTGGAGGCTGCTATAAAAGTAGCCGTAGACGCAGGACAGCTGTCCACATCAATGCTCCAGAGAAAGCTGAAGCTGGGCTATGCAAGAGCAGCACGTATCATGGACGAGCTTGAAGAGCGCGGAGTCATCGGCGCCAGCGAGGGCGCTAAGCCCCGAAAGGTGCTCATGTCGAAAATGCAGTACGACGAGTGGAGACTTCGCAGAATGGACGAATAATCCAGCTGCACAGGGATATAACGTAATTTTTGGAGGTTTTTATGAAGCTTAAAGGGCTTATTTCCGCGGCAGCTGCCGCAGCTTTGACAGTCGGCGCTTTGCCGTCTTCCATGGGTACAATGGCAGAAAAAGCTGCTGTAAGCGGCGATACTATTTATAATACAAACAGGGTAAGCGCTCCTGCTGTGACTACTACAGCAAAAAAAGCAGTCACTGCTACGACTGCAAAGGCGGCTGTTACTACAACTACCGTAAAGGCAACTACTACTGCCAAGACGACAACGACAACAGTCAGGACCACTACAGCCGCACCGACGACTACAACGACTACCACTACATACAAGCCTGCTGTACAGGGACAGCCTGTTTTCCACATCACAAATACCGAGGTCTGCCAGACCGAAGCAAGGAACAAGAAACAGCAGGTATCCATAATAGTTGACGGCGCAAACGGGCTGTACTGCGATACTCTCATCTATGTTTACTACGACAGCCGCATGACTGCCGAAACTGCTACCGCAGGCAAGGCTGTGGAAAAGCTCACCACAGGACAGGCTTTCGGTGATACCAAGGATTTCATGGTGCTTACCACCAGCGGAGATTCCGACCTCGGCGCTGACGGCGTTATGTGGGAGCTCACATTCGACCTTCCCGAGGACTGCAAGGCAGGCGATGTATTCGATGTAAAGATAGGCGACTCCAAATACGGCAAGATAAAGCCGCTGTTCACCAATTTTGCCTATGACAGCAAGGGCGAAGCTTTGACAAAGCATATCTTCACAAACGGACTCGCTACAGGCGGAATTACCGTTATTGCCGATCCGCCCTACAAGTTAGGCGACATAAATAACGATTTTTCTGTCAACGCCGTTGACGCTTCCATAGCGCTGACTGAGTATGCTTCCATGTCCAGCGGCAAAAAGACCACCTTTACCGACGACAGACAGACTCTTGCGGCTGACGTTGACGCAAACGGTTCAGTAAACGCCGTTGACGCGTCATATATCCTCTCCTATTACGCCTATACCGCCACTTCCGCAGGAGCTGCGGAAAGCTTTGAGGCTTACATGGCAAAGAATAAAAAATAACAGAGTATACTTATTACATAAAGGAGCTATCATCATGAAAACTGTAAATATCGCAATCGACGGACCTGCAGGCGCAGGCAAGAGCACTATCGCAAAAATGGTGTCAAAGGAGCTTGGCTACATTTATGTGGATACAGGCGCTCTCTACCGCACTATCGCCCTCTATATCACCGAGAACAACATCAAGGACGAGGATATCGAGGCTTCTCTGCCAAAGGCTGACGTTCAGCTCAGATTCATCGACGGCGCACAGCGCGTTTTCCTCGGTGACAGGGACGTTTCAGACCTTATCAGAACTCCAGAGATATCAATGGCGGCTTCACGCACATCGGCTATCCCTGCGGTAAGAGCATACCTCTTCGAGACTCAGCAGAAAATAGCCCGTGAGAACAACGTTCTCATGGACGGACGCGATATCGGCACAGTAGTTCTCCCCAACGCTGATGTGAAGATATTCCTCACTGCTTCTGCCGAAGAAAGAGCAAACCGCCGCTACAAGGAGCTTGCCGAAAAGCCCAACTGCCCCACATATCAGGAGATACTCGACGACATCATCAAGCGCGACTATCAGGATATGCACCGTGAGACAGCTCCGCTGAAACAGGCTGAGGACGCTGTGCTTGTGGACACAACAAAGCTGAATTTAGAGGAGTCCGCGGCAGCTATCGTTAAGGTCATCAAGGACAAGATAGGCTGATGGATATTGTTTACAGAAAAGCTGTACGCGGGGATATACCCGCCATTGAGAAGCTTTTCATGGAAATGCTGAGAAGTGTAAACAGCTGTGAGGACGCCGCAGGCTACGAGGACAGATATCTCAACAAGTTCTTTTCCGAGAGCGGCGGCGTGATATACGTGTCCGAGGCTGAAGGGGGAGTTATCGGCTACATCTCGGTCGAGTTGCATGACAGCTTCATCTATCTCGACGACCTGTCTGTAGCTGAAAAATCCCGCGGAAAGGGCATCGGCACAAAGCTTATAGAGTTTGCCGAAAGATACGGCAGGGATAAGTCTGTGGTGACAGCTGTGCTCCATGTTGAAAAGTCCAACGAGAAAGCCTACAGGCTTTACACAAGGCTGGGCTACGCTGTTACTGCCGACGAGGGCAGCCGCTATAGAATGGCAAAACAATTACTGAGGTGAGACATTATGTATTACATAGCAAAGTTTCTGGTATGGCTCGCAATGCACATCGCATACAGGCTCCGCTTTGAGGGCAGGGAGAATATCCCCAAGGGTACTCCTGTTATCTACGCCTCAAATCACCGCTCAAATGCTGATCCGCCTATTCTCGGCGCAGGCGGCAGGGGCAAATACGCATTCATGGCTAAGGAGGAGCTCTTCAAAAACAAGCTCTTTGCGTGGCTTATAAGCTCACTCGGAGCTTTTCCCGTTGCCCGCGGCAAGGGCGACACGGGAGTTATAGATACTGCCGTTGAACGCCTTGACAGCGGACGAAGCCTTATGATATTCCCCGAGGGCACTCGCTCCAAGGACGGCAAGGTGGGCAGAGGTCACACAGGCGCGGCACTTATCGCCGCCCGTTCGGGCAAGCATATTATCCCCGTAGGTATAGTTTTTGAGGGAAAGCTCAGATTCCGCACACATATCACCGTAAAATACGGAACTCCCATTGATCCTGCGGAGTACTGCGAGATAAGCGACACTCCCAATCCGCGTCAGCTGGTAAAGCTCAAAAACCGCTATATGGCTGATATAAAGCTCCTCGTTGAAGGCGAGCAGGAGGCTCCTGCCGAGGAGAAAAAGGAGGATAAGGCTGATGAATAAGGTAACAGTTGCCAAGTCAGCAGGCTTCTGCTTCGGCGTTGACAGAGCCGTGAAAATGGTCTACGGCGAGCTGGAAAAGAACACAAATGTGGCTACTCTCGGTCCTATAATCCACAATCAGGACGTCGTAAACGATATGCAGGCCAAGGGCGCAAGGATAATCGACACGGTTGACGAGCTGAAGCCCGATGAGACCGTAGTTATCCGCTCCCACGGCGTAGGCAGGGATATATACGAGCAGATAAAGGCTAAGGGCAACCGTATGCTGGACGCTACCTGCCCTTTCGTGTCCCGTATCCACAAGATAGTGGCTGAAAAAACTGCCGAGGGATACTTTATCCTCATCGCAGGAGACCGCAACCACCCCGAGGTTCAGGGCATAGTTGGTCATTGTGACGAAAATTGCCTTGTTTTTAAGGACAACTTTGAGCTAAAAGCCTTTTTTGAAAAAAATTATAAAAATTTGCGAAAAAAGCTTGCAATTGTGGCGCAAACGACGTATAATATAGTAGTATGGGGTGAGTGTTTAAACGTGATCCCGAAGGACGATCCCGATATCGTCATATATGATACCATTTGCAACGCTACCGACACACGTCAGTCCGACGCTGCCGAGCTTGCCAAAAACTCTGACATAATGCTTGTAGTCGGCGGCAGACACAGTTCAAATACTGTCAAGCTTTATGAAGTCTGCAGCCGCTATTGTAAAACGTATCATATTGAGAATTCGGACGAGCTTCGGACTTTAAAGCTTCCAAATGCCGAGAAGATCGGCATCACTGCAGGCGCATCAACCCCCGCCTATATAATCAAGGAGGTACAAACCAAAATGGCAGAAAATGAAATTCTTGCAGCTCAGAATGAAGATTTCGATTTTGCACAGGCTATCGACGAATCATTCAAAAAAATACATACAGGAGAGAAAGTTAAAGGCACCGTTATCGCCGTAAACAATACAGAAGCAATCGTTGACCTCGGTACAAAGCACACAGGCTATGTTGCTCTTGATGATCTTACAGACGATCCTTCAAAGAAGCCTTCCGACATCGTAAGCGTTGGCGACGAGATCGACCTCGTTGTTATCAAGGTAAATGATGCTGAGGGTACAGCAGCTCTCTCCAAGAGAAAGGTGGACGAGCAGGCCGGCTACGAGAAGATCGTAAAGGCTCAGCAGGAAGGCACTGTTCTCGAGGGCGTTGTTCAGAGCGTTGTAAACAAGGGCGTTACACTTACAGTTCTTGGTGTCAGAGTATTTATCCCTGCTTCACTCACAGGTCTCCCAAGAGGCGCAGAGCTCGACCAGCTCCTCAAGAAGAAGGTAGAGTTCATCGTTATCGAGGTTTCCGAGGGCGGCAGAAAGAGAGCAGTTGGTTCTATCAAGGCTGTTCAGAACGCTAAGAAGGAAGAAGCTAAGGCTAAGTTCTGGGAGACAGCTGAGGTTGGCAAGACATACACAGGTAAGGTCAAGTCACTCACAAGCTTCGGTGCATTCGTTGATCTCGGCGGCATCGACGGCATGGTTCATATCTCAGAGCTCTCTTGGAAGAGAATCAAGCATCCAAGCGAAGTTGTTAACGTTGGCGATACTCTTGAGGTATACATCAAGGACCTCGACAGAGAGGCTAACAGAATCTCTCTCGGCTTCAAGAAGGCTGAGGACAATCCTTGGGAGATCTTCATGTCCAAGTATAAGGTAGGCGACGTAGTTAAGGCTACTATCGTTTCTATCACAAGCTTCGGCGCATTTGCTCAGATCATCGACGGCGTTGACGGCCTTATCCACATCTCACAGATCGCTGACCAGAAGGTTGAGAATGTCAAGGACGTTCTTAACGTTGGCGACGAGGTTGATGTAAAGATCATCGACATCGACGAGGAGTCAAAGAGAATCAGCATTTCTATGCGTGCTCTCCTTGAGAATGCAGAGGACGAGGCTGAGGAAGCTCCTGCTGAGGACGCTGAATAATCAGTAAAATTTTAAGGGCTATGCAAATGCATAGCCCTTTTTGTGTAATATAAAGCATAATTTATTAAAGGGACGCCTTCACTTGCAAGGCGTCCCCTCTTGTAAAACAGTCCCTTTGGAATCCATTTCATGGGGGAAGCCACTTTTCCGAGAAGCTAAAAGCCCGAGTTTTAAACTCGGGCTTTATTATTTAGTCTATCGGAAGTTTTGTTATAAGGTGGAGCAGATAGCGCTGTATCGCAAGGGCGTCATTGGAGGTGATTCCGTTTCTGCCCTCTACATCGCCGTTTGCAGAGCCCTGCTCTGTGAGGTGGTGGTCGTCTGTTCCGTTGATTCCGTACTTGTTTGGGTTAGCCAGCGACTGCATGATGAGAACTGCGTCTGACAGGTCAACTGTATTGTCGCAGTTTGCGTCGCCCGGAAGTCCCTGTGGTACAGGCTGTGTTGTAGTCGTAGTAGTTGTGGACTCAGTAGTGGTTGTAGTAGTCGTTGTTGTAGTGGTCGTCGTGGTTGTAGTTGTTGTAACTACGGGAGTCTCCTTGACGAATGCGATGTAGTTCATGCAGACTCCGCTCATGCCGTTTGTTCCGAGAGTGATGGTATCCCCTGCCTTTATCTCCTTGGCGTAAACATCGAACGGTCTTACAGCCTCGCTGTCGTTGACCTCAACTATCTCGCCGTTCTTGTTGAAGCTGCCGAGCCATGACGGGATAGATGTTACTCTCTCGTCCATGCATACGAATACTGTGATATCCTTGGCAGCTGTAAGAACTGCAAGGTCTGAATCTGTATTCTTTGAGTTGCAGGCTGTGATTATCTGCTCGCCGCCGCTTATGCTGCTCGGAACAGAAGCGATAACGTGCTCACGGTCACCGAATGCCTTGTCGCCTAAATTGAAGCTCTCAGCGATAGACCACTGTGCGCCGTAGCTTGCGTCCTTTGTCTCGAACTTGGAGATAAGGTTGCTCTTTAATACAGGCTCGTCGATAACAACAGTGCCGCTGCCGTCTGAAACTGTGCCTGCGTTGTAGGTCTTGTTCTGCATTCTTCCTGCATAAGCCATTACCTCGGATTTAGCAGTGTCTGCGGACTGCACCTTGTAGCTTGTGTATATCTTCGATGAATCTGTATCGAAGTTATCATAGCCCTGTCCGCCGCTCTTGAGGTTGCCTACATAGGACTTGTCGTTTCTGGAGTTTACTATCTGATAAGCGAGTCCGCTGCCCATATTGCAGCTGTCGAACTTGTCGCCGTAGGACTTGATAGTTCCCGAATATGCGTCATTTCCCATATTCTCAGCATCAAGAGGAAGATTTGTCTTTTCGTAGTAGTTAGCCTCGGAGAATACCTTAGAATTGTATGAAGCTCCGATACCGTACTGCTTGTTATTGTAGAAATAGTTGTTGTAGCTGTGGATATGTGCGTTTCTCGCACGGGGATTACGTGACTCGGTATTGTTGAACCAGTTGTGGTGATAGGTTATCCAGTCCTGCTCATGATTGGTTCCGCCGCCTACAAGTGAGGTCTTGTGACCATCCTTGAACAGATTATATGAAACTGTTATATACTCACTCCACTTTATGTCCAGTGAACCGTCGCCGTCTGCCTTGTCGGCATCTACTATACCGTTGCCTGCATAAGCATTATAGCCCTTTTCGATAGTACAGTTGTGTACCCACATATGATTTGACTTGTTGTCGGCAGAGCCTGTCATGGATACGCCGTCATCAGGGTACTTGCCCAGCCACAGGTTGCGGACCTCGCAGCTCTTTGAGCGCTTCATCTCAAAGCCCCACTGATTGAGTGCGGCATCATAGCCGATACCCTCGATAGTAACGTTTTCAGCGTTCTGGAGATACAGCATATTTGAGCCGTCGTTCTGCTGACCGTCGTTAGCCTTTGCGCCCTTCGGCACATCAATGCTGCCCATAAGTCTGAATACAACGTTCTTAGGCTTTCCGCTGTAGAAGATGTTGTAAAGACCTGTCTGACCGCCGTAGGTAATGCTGTCCTTGTTTGAGTTGTTCACATAGATGACTGTAACGCCTGATTTGAGAGTACCGTCATTGTTGTAAGCACCCACAGCTTCTGATGTGTTATAGTGAGCGTAGCCGCTGCGGTCAAAAGCCATAGTCTTTATCTTGCAGCCTGCTGTGCCGTTTGAGCCCTGTAATACGATATCGTACTCTGTATCGCCCTTGAGTCCTGGGATATCAACTCTTGTACCTCTGATGAGCTGTGAATCAACAGCTGTGAAGCTTGAGCTGCCCGAGGGAGCATAGCTTACCTTGACGTTACTGCCAAGCTTTGAGCTGTCCCACTCAACGTAGGCTTCCTCGAACCAGCCGCCGCATGTCTTGACAGCGCCCTGTACGTTGGAAGGCTGGTCGTTATTGCCGGGATTATCTGTACTGCCGGAATCGCCGTTGAGGAACGACGGTGTCCAGTTGTTCATGTAGCTCTTGATATTGATGCTTGCAGCGTCGCTGTCGGATACGATATGTCCCTTTCTCTGTGAAAGGTCAACACGCTGACCGTTTGAGAGCTTCGTGCCGTTCTCCTTGAAGCCGCTGACGCTCTCGGGCTGTACGCCGCTCATCGAAGTCCAGCCTGCTGCTGTTATCATATTGCCGTTCTGGAGAGTAGTATTTACAAAGAGCACCTTTGCGCTCTGTGCCCACGGTCTGCCGAGATAGCCTGCTGTTACTGTGAGACCGCTGTTTGCTGTTACCTTACAGTCCTTGAAGAGATATCCTGTGTAAGGACTTCCCTGTTCTCTTGCCGCTGTGATGTAACCGCCTACAGAACCGCTGCTGTAGCCCTTCCAGCGAAGCTCGCAGCTGTCGAAAACAGCGTTGCTTCCGCCGAAGATATAGTCTGTCTGTCCCTCGATAAGGCAGTTCTTGTAGTACTGAGGAGAGCCGCCTGTGTAAAGAGTATCCTGACTTGACAGGAACTGGCAGTTGAGGAACTCCGCATAGCCTGTATCAACTGAGAGAGCAGCCGCACGCTCGGTATAAGCCTTTGACTTTACGTCAACGCCGTTGTAGCGCTGTACCTTTAATGTCTCGTTGGTGCACTCAACGCCGTCCGCAAGCTCCTCCTGAGTGAGATAGCGGTTGAAGGAGTTCTCGAAAACGATATTCTTAGCCTTGAAGTTTGTAGCCTTTGGCCAGAGCTGAACTGTAGCGCCCCAACGGTAGTTTGAAACGTTCTTGCCGCTCTTTGATTTAGCAAGATTTGCGTCATAGTAGCCCTTTGAGTTTGCGCTGTAGTACTTGTAGCCGATACCGTAGTACCATGTGAGAATTGCGCTGCCCTTCTGGGGCTCGTCGTTTACGAATGTGATGTAAGGCGTCTGGACGATGACCTGCTGACGGTATGTACCGGGAGCTATGTGTATCGTCACGCGGTTTGCCTCTGATGAGGGATTGAGGCTTGCAGCCTTGTCAACAGCCGCCTGCACTGTTGAGAAGTTGTTGTTTCTGCCTGAGTAGCCCACGTACAGGTCTGTACCTGCCGCATGAACGCTGACGGGCGGAACTGCCGCGAACGCTGCCAGCAACATGACAATGGAAACTGCAAAGGCAAAAAGCTGCAAAGCCAGCTTTCTTGATTTTGTAGCCATAGTTTTTACTCCTTTTCTAACGATGACCTCCGCTGCCTAAAGCGGAGCTGTCACAAATGCGGTGATATCGGGAGCTGAGCACAGGGAAAGCAGAGCTTCGGAATATACACCTATACATCATAATTATAGCACAGGCAGTAAGAGTTGTAAATAAAATCACAAAAAGTTAAATCAGCTTTGTCTATTTATACAATATCTTCTTCCTCTATTTGGCAGTTTTAACGTATAAATGGCTGTAATTCGGGGGATATAAGAAAAAAAGGACTCTATCGAGTCCTTTTTTGATTCATAATTAATATTTCCGCTAACGCAGACGTATTTTGTAGGGGCGGCGTTCCGCCGCCCGTTAAGGGACGCCCTCACTTGCAGGGCGTCCCCTCTCGAAAAACAATTCACTGGATTGTTTTTCGATTCACCCCTTGCGGAGCGCTTTGTAACTGTGGGGCTTTGCCCCACACCCCACCAGAGGCGCTGCCTCTGGACTCTGCCAAAGGAACACGTCCCTTTGGAATCCCGTTCATAAGCTCAACAAACCTTATCGTCACTCAAAATGCTTATCTACGATAAGAATCTCCTCTTTTTCAACAAGCTTCATGCCATCAAAGCCAAGCCTGATTATATATGGCATATAGTTGATGATACGCAGAAAGCCCTCAACGCCGAAGGTGCTGTCATAGTAATTGAGTATGGTACTCAGGGCTGTTCCGTGAGTTCCCACCATGATATTCTCCCCCTCATGGGCGCGGAGCATATCGTGGACAGCCGCCATATTGCGCTCTGTCACCGAGCCAAGGCTCTCGCCGCCCTCCTCGCAGAAGCTGAAATCGCTCCAGCGCCTTTGGAACATCTCGCGGTTGTTGCCGTTTTCACCGCTGATACGCTCGTGGAGGCGGTCGTCAAGCTCTATTTTCAGCCCATGGTCGTCAGCAGCTCCCTTGATAGTGTCATAGCTGCGCTTATAGGGACTGGATACTGCGTAGTCAAGGTGTATATCCTTCATTGCGCGGACTACCTCGGCTGTATCTCTCATGCCCTCATCGGTGAGCGGTCTCAGCGCCGCGTCCCTGCATGAATGATCGGGCAGTGCATGGCGCACAAAGTAAATATTCGTCATCACAGTCTCTCCTTGAAGTCCTCATAGCCGAAGCTGCGCAGAGTCCCGAAGCTGCCGTCCTTTTTCAGAAGCAGGATATGCGGCAGGGGCATACCGTTGAAGGTATTGTTCTTGACCATTGAGTATATAGCCATATCGCCGAATACAAGCCTGTCGCCTATCTTCAGCGGCTCGTCGAAGGAGTACTCCCCAATGACGTCACCTGCAAGGCAGGTCTGAGAGCCCAGACGGTAGCTGTACTTCTTCTCGCCGCTCTCTCCCGAGCCCACAAGGGGCGGACGGTATGGCATTTCCAGTACATCGGGCATATGGCAGGCAGCCGAGGTGTCAAGGATAGCGATAGGCATATCGTTCTCCGTAAGGTCGAGGACCTCCGTCACCAGCCAGCCTGCATTGAGAGCGATAGCTTCACCGGGTTCGAGAAAGACCTCAAGCCCGTACTTCTCCTGCATACGGCGTATGCAGCGCTCCAGCCGCGGTATATCGTAGTCCTCACGGGTGATATGGTGACCGCCGCCGAAGTTTATCCACTCCATTTTCGGCAGTATATCTCCGAATTTATCCTCAATTGCGTCCAGAGTAGTCTCTAAATCGTCGGAATTCTGCTCGCAGAGAGTATGGAAATGAAGTCCCGTAACACCGCTGAGGTCATCATCGCGGAAGTTCCTGCGGGTAATGCCCAGCCTTGACTTAGGCGAGCAGGGATCGTATATCTCGTGCCCCTCCTGTGTGGAATGCTCGGGATTTATGCGCAGTCCTATCTTCTTTCCTGCCGCAAGAACGCGGTCACGGTACCTGTCGAGCTGCGTGAAGGAGTTGAATATGATATGTCCGCAGTAAGAGATTATCTCGTCTATCTCGCTTTCGCGGTAGGCTGCGGAAAAAACGTGATTTTCCTTGCCCATTTCCTCATAGCCCAGCTTTGCCTCGAAAAGTCCGCTGCAAGCCGTGCCTGCAAGGTACTCCCCTATCATGGGATAGAGGTGGTAGCAGGAAAATGCCTTCTGTGCAAGGAGTATCTTCGCGCCTGTTCTCTCGGAAACGCCGCGGAGTATCTCCAGATTACGGATAAGCGCCGACTCATCCACTATGTAGCAGGGAGTCGGCACTTTATTTACATTGAAATTATAATCCATCATTTCTTGATAAAGTCGTTCATGGTTATCATTGCTCTCGGAGAGCCGTTCTCATCGGGAGCTATCATCTCTACCTTCTCCATTATGATAGGAGTTTTCGGTGAAGCCATTTCGCCCATAGAGTTAAGGTCGCGCTCTACCTTCATGAAGTCGTCAACGACCTCCATGCCCTCGGTAACGTTTGCGAATGCAGCGTACTGACCGTCAAGAGACGAAGCATAATTGCCTGTGTAGCAGATGAAGAACTGGCTGGAAGCGCTGTCGTAATCCATGCTGCGAGCCATTGAAACGACTCCGCGCTGATGTGAAAGCGGATTATTAACGCCGTTTGCAGCAAATTCGCCCTTGATAGTGTCAGCGCTGCCGCCTGTGCCGTCGCCCTTTGGATCACCGCCCTGAGCCATGAACTCGTCAACTACGCGGTGGAAGGTAAGTCCGTTGTAGAAGCCCTGATTTACCAGCTTTTCAAAGTTTTCGCAGGTAATCGGCGCTGCGTCGGGGTGAAGTGTAAGAACGATAATGTTTCCCGACTGATTTGAATTAGTTGTGGGAGGCGTATCGTTTACGTCAGAGGTGGAAATGCTCTTTCCGCAGCCTGTGAGCATGAGCATAGTTGTTGCTGCGGCAACAGCCATTATCTTCTTGAAATTCTTGAAATGTGACATTTCTATTCTCCTTTTTTTAAGCTGACGTCGATAAACATCAGTCTTTTCACTATATTGAGCCTTGTAAAGCCAAAGCCCATGACTGCGCCTGTGAGATTCAGTATAAAGTCGTCGATATCGCAGGCGCCGCACATTGCAATGAACTGTATCGTCTCCACGCCGATTATCACCGCCGAAGCCGTCAGCAGAAAGCTCCCGAAGCGTCGCTGTTTTCTCCATATTGCAGGGAAGAAAAAGCCTATGGGCATAAGCGCAATGACATTACCGAAGATATTCTCAAAAGAGATATCCCCGTACACCGTGTCGTCATCGCGGATATAGCCTGCAAACTCAATGACCGTGCGGAACGGTACGAAGTTTGTGTTCTCTCGGAAGTATTCCCCATAGGAGCACCTCCCCAGCAGGCTTTCCCTCATAAAGAACAGCATGAATACCGCACATATGATATATACGGCAAAAAGCGTAAAGACGATGATCCTTTTTATTTGCAAATCAGTCAACAAGAGTAGGATTGAAGTCCTCTTCCCATGGAAGTCCCCACTTGTTGAGAGCCTCCATGAACGGATCGGGATCGAATTCCTCGATGTTGTAAACGCCTGCCTTCTTCCATGTGCCTGTCATTATCATCATAGCACCTATCATAGCAGGTACGCCTGTGGTGTAGGAAATAGCCTGTGAGCCCACTTCCTTGTAGCACTCCTGATGATCGCAGATATTGTAGAGGTAGTAGTTCTTGTCCTTGCCGTCCTTTTTGCCGCGGAAGATACAGCCGATATTGGTCTTGCCCACTGTTCTCGGACCGAGTGACGCAGGATCGGGCAGTACAGCCTTGAGGAACTGGAGCGGTACTATCTCCTTGCCCTCATACATGATAGGCTCGATAGATGTCATACCAACGTTTTCGAGGCACTTGAGGTGTGTGAGGTAGCTCTGACCGAATGTCATGAAGAAGCGGATACGCTTGATGCCCTTGATGTTGAGAGCAAGTGATTCAAGCTCCTCGTGGTGGAGAAGATACATATCCTTCTCGCCAACGCCCTTGAAGTTGTAAACTCTCTTTATCTCCATAGGCTCTGTCTCTACCCACTTGCCGTCCTCGATGTAGCTTCCCTTAGCGGAAACCTCGCGGATATTTATCTCGGGGTTGAAGTTTGTCGCAAACGGATAGCCGTGGTCGCCGCCGTTGCAGTCGAGAATGTCGATGTAGTTTATCTCGTCGAATTCATGCTTCATAGCGTAAGCGGAGAATACTCCTGTAACGCCGGGATCGAAGCCGCTTCCGAGGAGGGCTGTGATACCGGCCTTTTCAAATCTCTCGCGGTAAGCCCACTGCCACTTGTACTCGAACTTTGCAGTATCAAGAGGCTCATAGTTGGCAGTATCAACGTAATGAGTCTTTGTAGCGAGACAAGCGTCCATGATAGTGAGGTCCTGATAAGGGAGAGCAAGGTTAAGCACTACGTCAGGCTTGTAGCTGTTGATAAGAGCAACAAGCTCGTCAACGTTATCAGCGTTTACCTGTGCGGTCTCGATAACAGTCTTTGTTGTAGGCTGGAGCTTTTCCTTCAGCGCGTCGCACTTTGACTTGGTACGGCTTGCTATCATAATGCCCTCAAAAACCTCGCTGTTCTGGCAGCACTTGTGGATCGCTACGGACGCAACACCGCCGCAGCCGATTATCATACATTTTCCCATTTTAATTTCCTCCGTATCTTAAAAATTTTTTTCAGTATTATTTTGATATTCTTTTCTAATTGAATCTATGCCCGCAGCAAAAAGAGCCACGCCCATAATAATAATAGCTATAAAAGCAAGGTTATCTCCTTTTTCTTCCTTGGGACAATAATAGTCCGTCGGATCATCAGGATCAATAAAGAACTTTACTGTCTCTCCTACTTTTACATTGGGCTTTTTTTGAGAGATTGAACCATTTGCTTTAAAAGGCTCACCATTATAAACATAAGAATATACTGGCATATGAGTTCTTTCATTATCGTAGTTGCGGCTGTCAACTATTTTTTCTACCACAGCCTCGGTCTCAAAAGTGCATTTTTCAGACTTTTCAACAGACATATTTTTTATAAAAAAAACAAATACAAATAATAAGCAGCCAATAAGTATGAATAATATTCCGCTGGGACTAAACCATGCAAATATTTTCTTCATTTGATAATATCCTTTCAATATTTTAGTTTCAGCATATTATCTTATTTTCAGCTTCATATTTGTAAAGCCTGTGTTTTCTACCTCAAAGCCCATTTGCTTGTAAAGCTTGAAGCCGTCCTCGGAGGCTTTAAGCTCGATATAGTCAAGCTCCATTACCTTTGCGTCTGATATCAGGAGCTCCATTAGCGCTGTAGCTATGCCCTGTCGGCGGTGGCTCGACTCGGTAAATACGTTCAGCACCGTTCCCACACGTCCGCTGGGGAAATTGGGATTGGGCGGAAGCTCCCTTACCATAAGGAATGCCGAACCGATGATCTTTCCGCCCTCCTCTGCAAGATATGCAAAGAAGTCGCAGTTAAGGTGGTCTGAGTAATACCGCGGCAGCTTAGCCTTTATCTGAGCCGCCTGCGCAGTAGTCATATCGGGGAAGTCCTCGCGGAGATACTTCATGCGTATCTCGGCAAGTCCCGAAACATTCTGTGCTCTGAAAATGTTCATATCATATCCTGCCTTTCTTATTGTTTTTATCCTCTGTAGTCGTCATTGGGATCATGATCGTTTTCTTCGTCATTATTTGCCTTGTTCTTCTTTGAAGCACGGAGGATTATTATAATAACAAAAGCCGTCAGCACTGCCAGCATTATTATCGGTACAACAAGTATAAGAATAAACGTACCCGATATCTTGTGTCCGAAATCATCTATTACCTTGGTGGGATTATACTCGGGATCGTACATCTTGCCGGGGTTAGCGTCCGAAATAAGGACATTTACCTTGTCTCCCACCTCATATTTCTTCTCACTTGAAGCTACGCTGCCTGCAACACTGTAGGTCTTGCCCCTGTATTCGTACTCATAAACGGGAGTATAGACCTTGCCCGTTTTGGTGTCGGCAATGCTGTTGCCGCCGTCCGCTTCTCTGACGCGGTTTTCGGTAATGACCGCGGTAATAGGGACATTATACTGAGTAGTGTCCTTTCTTATTGCGTCGCCTACGAGATTTTTTGCCATTATGAACGGTATTATACCGCCTACAGCCACAAGAAAAATCACAACTGCGGCAGCAATCATTATGATCCCAGCAGGATTTTTTCCGTTTTTCGTATCATTATAAGAATTATTATCCATATTTTCCTCGATATCATTCATCTTACGGCTTACAGCGCCTTGCTTTTTTCGTTCTCCCAGTATCTTTCGACGCATCTGTACTCATGGAGCGAGTACAAAACAGGTCCTACGGACATCAGCAGTCCGATAATGATAAAAGCGATAGGAGTTCTTTTCTTTGCCTTGTAAGCAGGCACATAAATATGGTCTGGCTTGTCGGGATCGACGTAAACGTCTACCTCCTGTCCCACGTAAAGCTTGCCCTTGTCGGAGTAGGTATCTCCGTCATAGATATGCTTCTCGCCGTTGTACTCATAGCTGAACACTGGAGCATAGGACGGCGACGAATCCTCATCAGATATAGAAGAGCTGACAGCGAATGAATCCACCTTGCCCTTGACAAGTACTGTGCAGTCATGCTTAGACTTGATAAGCAGACCTACCTGAACCATTCCCAGTATGAAGAACACCAGACCGCCAAGTATAAAAAGAAAACAAATACGTATGCGGAGCTTCATAAAAGCTTTATTTGCTTTAAGGCTTTCATTTGCTCTTGTTTCCAGATCATTCTTTTCGCGGAACTTATCCACCATAGCTTCACGTTTCAATGTGAAGTCGTCCCTGTTATCATTATTAAAATTATAGTCCATATCATTTCCCCCATACAGACTTTTTATGAAAGAGCCAGAAGCATTTCCCTGATTATCTTGCAGGCAACTGCTGTGGAAACGCCGCTCTGGTCGTAAACGGGACTGAGCTCGTTCACGTCGCAGCCTACGATGTTGAGCCTGCTGCAAACAAGAGTCACAGCCTTTCTAAGCTCCTCGAATGTCACGCCACCTGCCTCGGGAGTACCCGTGCCCGGGAATATGGACGGATCAAGCACGTCAAGGTCAAGGGTGAAGTAAACGTTCTTTCCCTTGAGCTTCTCAACGACCTCTTCAAGCCCGTCGAAATTGAATTTATACATTTCCGTATGCTTGTCCGCAAAGTAAAACTCCTCGCGGTCACCGCTGCGGATACCGAACTGGAAGATATGACCGTCACCAACAAGCTCGTGGCAGCGTCTCAGCACACAGGCATGGGACATCTGCTGACCGAGATAGTCGTCGCGGAGGTCGGCGTGTGCGTCAAAGTGAACGATATAAAGGTCGTCATACTTGTCATTGACCGCCTTGACCGAGCCCAGAGTTACAAGGTGCTCGCCGCCTATCATAAATGGCAGCTTGCCGTCGGAAAGTATCTCCTCTGAGCGTGCTGTGATATCGGCAACCGCCTGCTTTGTACTGCCGAATGGGAGCTCTAAGTCTCCGCTGTCGAAGCAGCTGTAGTCGGTCATGTCCTTATTCTGGTAAGGACTGTAGGTCTCGATACCGAAGCTCTCATTGCGGATAGCCGAGGGTGCGAACCTCGTTCCCGGACGAAAGCTTGTAGTACCGTCGAAGCCTGCTCCGAAGAGGACTATCTTAGCGTCCTCATATTCGCTGTCGCAGGCGATAAAGGTCTGTATATTCTTATTCAACATCTCTGAGAAGCTCCTCTACATAGCACGGGAGAGCAAAAGCTCCCGTATGGAGTCTTGGATTGTAATAGCGCGTCTTTATGCCGAGCATACTCCATTTTGTGCCGTTATAGTCGTTAGTCGGGTGATATTTCTTTGAAGCAAAGCCAAAGAGCCAGTGTCCCGAGGGATAAGTCGGGATATGAGCCTGATATACCTTGCTTATGGGGAAGCTCTCCACTATACGCTTGTGTGAGCGCTGCATAGCGGCTGCGTCCTCGTCGTAAAACGGGCTCTCATGCTGATTTACCATGATACCGTCGTCACGGAGCGCTTTGAAGCAGCTTCCGTAGAACTCCTTGGTGAAGAGTCCCTCGCCAGGACCGAAAGGATCGGTGGAATCCACGATTATAACGTCATACTGGTCTGTACAGCGGCGGATAAACTTCACGCCGTCCTCGTAGTATACGTGAACTCTCGGATCGTCGAAACGGCAGGCTGTAGTGGGCAGGTACTTCTTGCAGACCTCCACAACAAGCTCGTCTATCTCCACAAGGTCTATGCTCTCAACAGAGGCATAGCGCGTAAGCTCGCGGACAACGCCGCCGTCGCCTGCGCCGATGACAAGTATATTCTTGGGATTCGGGTGTACAGCCATAGGCACATGAGTTATCATCTCATGGTAGATGAACTCGTCCTTCTCCGTCAGCATCATGTAGCCGTCGAGAGTGAGGAACCGCCCGAACTCCTTAGAGTCGAAAACGTCGATACGCTGGAACTCGCTGTTGCCGCTGTAGAGCTGATGATCGACCTTTATTGAAAATTTAACATTAGGAGTATGTCTCTCCGTGAACCATAATTCCATACAATACCTCCGTTCAATGATAACCATTTTGCTTTGCAAAATTGGTATCAAGTTTAAAGTTGAGAGTGAAGAGTTTAGAGTTAATGTGTTCGCTTCGCTCACATTATTTGAATAATATCGCCGCAGGCGATGCCACAGCTCTCAACTCTCAATTCTCAACTCTCAACTTTTGCGCTTATGCGCAAATTATTTTTTATCAGCAGGCGGACCTCCTGCGGGATTAACGCCTGCAAGCTTCAATGAAAGCTTCAGGAATATCGGTGTTACGATAAGAATGATGATATACGCAACTACCAGACTGAGTATAAAAGACTTTATGAACATTGTCGCAAAGGGTGGGAGCACTGCGTGTCCGTGGCTCATCTTCATGACCATTCTGCGTACTATGATTATCATTGACAATGTGAGTATCGGAGTGTATATGATATCCGAGATAAATGCAGACACAAGCTTTGCAGGAACACTGTTCTCTCTCAGCTTCATGGCTTTGCAGGCTCCGTCCTCAACTTTTTTCATAGGCACTATCAAGCCTATTATCAGGCTGAGCATCGTGCTTGCGCCGAAGCTTATGAGAAACTGCGTCATATCGAATTTATCCGCTGACACAATAGAGTTCGTAAGCGAAAGGCAGAAGCTCATGGTAACTCCCATAAGCACACTCATGATGATACCTACTTTTTTCATATACATTTCCCCCTAAATAAAAAATAACAAAAATGCCGCCTTTATTATGCCGACTTATATATCAAGGACGTTAAGTCTCTCGATTTTTATATCCTCTGTGCCTGTCATCTGACAGCCCTTTTCCTTGGCGTACCTGATATACTCGATTATCTCGGGAGTTATGAGCTCTCCCGGAGCAAGTATTGGTATACCGGGCGGATAGCACATTACGAACTCGCTGCAAACGTGTCCTGCCGCTTCTTCAAGAGGCAGTGAGCGCTTGGACGCATAGAACGCCTTTCGCGGAGTTTCCGTAACTACAGGACTTATATACTCCTGAGTGAGCATATGTGCGCTGCTCTTTCCGAAGCGGCGCTTTATCTCGGCAAGAGCGCTGATAAGGCGCTCGATATCGCGCTTTCTGTCGCCTACCGAGATGTAAGCGAGAACATTGCCGATATCGCCGAATTCTATCTGTATGTCGTACTCGTCGCGGAGAAGGTCATAGACCTCGATACCTGCAAGACCTATGGGCAGGGTATAGATACTCAGCTTTGATACGTCAAAGTCATAGATACTGTCGCCGTTGATAAGCTCCCTTGAATAGGCGTAATATCCGCCTATCTCGTTTATCTCCGAGCGTGCGTATTCTGCCATTTCAACAGTCTGTGCAAAAATCTCACGCCCCCCGAGAGCAAGTCTCTTTCGTGAGATATCCAGACTCGACAAAAGCAGATACGAAGCGCTGGTAGTCTGAGTAAGATTTATCACCTGACGCATATAGTCGGCGTTGATGTTCTTTCCCATGAGCAGGAATGAGCTCTGGGTAAGACTTCCGCCCGACTTGTGCATACTTACGGAAGCACAGTCCGCCCCTGCCGCCATAGCGGTTATGGGGAAGTTCTCTCCGAAGTAGAAATGAGTGCCGTGAGCCTCGTCAACAAGCACCAGCATACCGTGGGCGTGAGCAAGGTCGGTTATCCTCTGCAAATCGGAGCAAATGCCGTAGTATGTGGGATTGTTTATCATTATAGCCTTGGCGTCGGGATTGTCGCGGATAGCCTGCTCCACCTGTGAAACAGACATACCCAGCGCGATGCCAAGCTGATGATTGACGTCGGGATTTACGTAAACAGGCACAGCGCCTGTGAGTATCATCGCGTTTATAGCGCTTCTGTGGACATTTCGGGGCATGATTATCTTGTCGCCCTCCTTGCAGGCGTACATTATCATGCTCTGGACCGCAGAAGTAGTTCCGCCCACCATGAAAAAGGCGTTAGCCGCGCCGAAAGCCTCAGCCGCCAGCATTTCCGCGTCCTTGATGACGGATACGGGGTGACAGAGATTGTCGAGAGGCTTCATGGAGTTGACGTCAACGTTCATGCAGTCCTCGCCGAGGAACTCGGTAAGCTCCATATTTCCTCTGCCGCGCTTATGTCCGGGGACATCAAAGGGCACTACTCTCATGCGGCGGAATTTTCTCAGCGCCTCATATATCGGCGCATTTGTCTGGGAAAGCTCAGCCATTTCCGAACACGTTCCTTCCGCTGAAAATTTCTATCATCTCCCGCTTCAGCGCGTCTGTTATCTCAAGTCTGCGCCTTGGCGGAAGCTCGTTCACATCTGTATTGAACAGGTAATTCTGCAAGTCAAGCTCCTTAATGAGCATTTTTGTGTGGAACATATTCGCCTGATATACGTTTATGTCCACAGCGTCGTATTTATCGAGTATCTTTGAGTCGATATAGTCCTGTATGGAAGTGATATTGTGGTCGATAAAGAGCTTTTCGCCGTCCAGATTACGGGTAAAGCCTCTTACCCTGTAGTCCATGGTGATGATATCAGAATCGAAGCTTCCGATGAGGTAATCGAGAGCCGTCAGCGGAGTTATCTTGCCGCAGGTAGCAACGTCGATATCCACGCGGAAAGTAGCGATAGAGGTATCGGGGTGGAACTCGGGGTAGGTATGAACGGTAACATGGCTCTTGTCGAGGTGAGCTACAGTTTCAGTGCCCCCTGCGGGTATCATAGTATCGTCGGCGATAAGGAAGGTAGCGGAAGCGCCCTGAGGATCGTAGTCCTGACGTGAAACGCTGAGCACCTGTGCTCCTATCATCTCGGTAAGATGAGTCATGATATCTGTTATACGCTCGGAGTTGTACTGCTCGTCAACATAGGCGATATACTCCTGCTGAGAGCGTGCCGTCTTGGCATAACAGACGTCATATATATTGAAGCTCAAAGACTTCGTAAGGTTATTGAATCCGTAAAGTTTCAGTTTATTCTCCATAATACCACACCTTTAAACAAAAAATGCACACAAAAGACCTTATCAGCCATTGTGTGCATGAAATATTATGCGGAAAACGCAGAAACTTCATATACGGTTTCAGAGTCTATACAAGCAAGTACTACCTTTTACTACTCTTATTGACCTTTCACAAGCTGATGAGAACTTATAAAAACTTTATCGACGCACAGTCGAATCAATAAGGCAACAGAAAGTTGCCAGCCGATAATTCGGCATTCGGCATTTGACCCGGCTGTCCGTATGGCCTCGACTCCGAAAGGAGTGGTCAATAGTCTTGCGCTGAAACCGAAGCTTCTTTTGCAATTCAGTTTATTTTATCATATTTCAGCCTTTTTGTCAATAGCAATACATATTTTATATCAAGGCAAAACGCACAAAAAAAGCTGCCGTGTTCCCACAGCAGCCTCAGTCCTCTCGGAGCTTTTTGCGCTTCACCTTATTTTCATACATTCGGGTATCTGCTATCTTGATATACTTGTCAAGAGGCTCGTTCTCGTCAGGCACCTCGCAGAAGCAGCCGAGGCTGACTCCCACAGCATAGCCCTTTTTCGCAGAAGCGTTATACCTTGTAAGATAGTCGTAGATATACCTGTAATGCTCCTGTATCTTATCGGGGCTGTAGTTTCCGCAGCCTATGATAGCGAACTCGTCGCCGCCTGTACGGGCGCAGACCTCGTTCATCTCACAGGAGGTATTAAGGGCGTTCGCCACAGCCGTGATAGCTGTGTCTCCCTCGATGTGACCGTAGTTGTCGTTTATCATCTTGAGCCTGTCAAGGTCAGCGATGATGATAAAGAGCTGTTTTTTCTCCTGACAAGCCTTGCGGAAGATACCCTCCGCCATACGATTGAAGCCGTGGCGGTTGTAGATACCCGTAAGGGTGTCACGGATAGAGCTCATGAAAATACGCTGATTTATGCTGAGCAGCTTTGTACGGACGCGGAGGAATTCCAGCGCAACGCTGATATTCCTGTTCCAGAGAGCAAAAACATTGCTTGCCGCACAGCGTATATCACTGAATCTGAATACCGAGTAGCCGAAGCACCTGTCCATAAAGTGAACGGGCAGCAGGAAATAAGTAGACGGCTCGCTGCAATACTCGTCGATAAAATGAGGCAGGATATCGTTTGAGCGGAAGCTCCTGCTGGTAAATTCCGTCTTTTTTCTGGTATAGACCATTCTTGCTTCCATTAAGGCAGCATAGCCCTCGCGGACGTAGTCTCCCTCGTCGCCCTCGATGTTGTCCCAGTTTTTATTGAGGCAGAGCATATAGGTATCCAGCCCGTTTATAGCGTAAACAAAGCCGTTGAGCTTATGCAGGAGACCGTCAAGGTTCTCCTCCTCCATAAGGCTTTCCAGCATACCGCTCTTCTTGAAATAATTCTCGTATCTTACAACGCGGTTATGGTACTCCTCACGGGTAGAAACGCTGTGATATGTAGCGCTGCCGCAGCCGCAGGAACGTGCAAACAGCAGTCTTCCGTGAGCAAGAGTCTCCACAGGCTCAACAGTAATGCCGCTTATCTTCTTGTGGAGTATGCATACCGCTCTTGCGCCCATGCGCTCATTTTCGGGGAGCACCGTTGAAATGGACGGTATATTCAGTATAGCGTCATTGCTGCCGTCATAGCCTGATATCCTTATATCCTCGGGGATATTTTTGCCGCCCTTGACCAGTGCGCTGGCAAGATATCTTGCCATAGTATCATTTGCGCATATAACAGCTTCGGGCATCTCTCTTTTGCCCTCTATGAACTCCTTGGCAAGTCTCTGTGAGACTATCTTCCAGAAATCGCCGTAGACTATGTCTCCCTCGCCGATCTCCAGACCGTGCTTTTCCATAGAGTTTTTATAGCCTGCAAGTCTTGTCTCCGCAGGCTTGCTGCCCTCGGGACCTGTAAGACACATTATCCTGCTGCAGCCGTGTACCTCGATGAAATGGTCAGTCATCTGCTCGAAAAGCTTTGTATCGTCTGCGTAAATGCTGTCGCAGAAATCGAAGTCGTGGTCAAGAGCCACAACAGGTATGCCCCAGTGAGAGAACACCTTCACGAACTTGTCGATAAGGTTCTGGCTGGCGAGATTACCTGCCATGAGCACAACGCCGTCTATTATATTCTTTTTAACAAGGGTGAAGATATTCTCCTCGCCCTGCTGAATGAGATTGCCGCTGTCAAGATTGAAAGCCATGAGGAAGGTCAGAACATCGTAGCCCAGCTCTTTGCACTGCTCAGAAATTCCCACAAAAATACGGTTCATGTAGTCGTTGAACACATCAGCAGCAATAACAGCTATTGTTTTTTTCTTCTTCACAGTGCGCACCTCCCCTTCAATGCATAAATAGACATTATAATTATACATCAAAAAAAGCAATAATGCAATAACTTTTTCATTATTTGCGCTAAAAATCATAAAAAAAATTACATTGAAGCCAAAAATTCAGTCTTTCAGAGAAGCGACCTGTAGAAATCCAGAGTCCCGAAGCTGCGCTCCAGATGAGTCAGCGCATAGGACTCCGCCAGTGCCGAAAGTCTCTGCTGAGTGCCCTCGGACACGCGAAAATTGAAAAGCCTGCCCATATCCGCAAGAATTATATGCCGCACAGCGCTGAGTACAGGCAGTTTTATCTTCATAAAGTCGTCTGCGTTCTCGCTCTCGAAGCAGTCTGCGCAGAAGAAGCCGCCGTCGCGGATACAAAAAAAGAGCTCCCCGGGCTCAAAAACGCCGCAGCCCCTGCAAGCCACGATATCAGGCATATAGCCTGTCTCGGACATCAGACGGAGCTCGAACACTGCTTTGAGGAAGGCTTCATCACGCTCGCCATTTTCAAGGTAGTGGAGACAGTTCAGCATTAGCCGCAGTATATCCCCGTTCTGAGTCTCAGGTCTTATGCAGAAGCGAAGCACCTCCGCAAAATAAGAGGCAAGGGATATCTTGGTAAGAGACTCGCGGAGCCCGTAAAAAATATGTATCGGCTCTGCACTGTTGAGGTACAGATAGCTGCCCCTCTTGTCTATGCAGAACCGAGAATACGCCAGAAGCTGAGTAGAGCTGCCCGATTTTCCGTTTATTTTCCTTGCGCCTTTGACGGAAACCTCGATAACTCCGCTCTCCTTGGTGAGTATATCAATGAATTTGTCCTGTTCTCCCACAGAACGCTCTTTAAGGACGATGCCTTCAACAGTAGTCATGTTTATCTTCCCTGCAAGCCGAATACCGCAGATAGTCCTCTATCCTGCCTGTTTCGGCGAATTTATCCCATAATATATCTTCATTCATAAAAAGCCTCCGCAGATAAGATACGAGCCATAGCTCTGAAAATATCATCTGCGGAAAGCCTGTTATTATTTGCGGTAATTATTTCTCGGAAAGTCCGAAGCTCCTGATGAGATTCTCCCTGTTGCGCCAATCCTCCTTGACCTTTACCCAGCACTTGAGGTTGACCTTTATCTGGAAGAAGTCCTCCAGCTCTATTCTTGCGGCAGTGGAAGCCTTTTTCAGCATAGCTCCGCCCTTGCCGATGACTATGCCCTTGTGGGACTCCTTCTCGCAGTAGATAACAGCGGATATATCAAGGATATCCTTGTCCTCGCGCTCGGTCATCTGCTCAACGCCTACAGCTATGCCGTGAGGCACCTCGTCGCTGAGGAGCATAAGGAGTTTTTCACGTATCATCTCTGCCGCCAGCACCTTTTCAGGCTGGTCTGTTATCATATCCTCGGGGAAGAAGTGCACGGACTCCTCCGAAAGAGCGATTATCTCGTCGATAACTATGTCAACGCCGCTGTTCTCCGTAACGCTCACGGGAACTACCGCCTGAAACTTTATCTTCGAGGTCAGGTCAGCGATAACAGGAGCAAGCTCGTCCTTGTTTTTAAGGAGGTCTATCTTGTTCAGCACAAGGATAACTGGCATTTTCGAGTCGTTCATAGACCTGAGCAAATTCAGCTCCTGCTCGTTTATCTTCTTGGTGCAGTCCATAACAAACACTACCGCGTCGATGTCGCTTACGGACTCCTTGACGGTATTGAGCATATGCTCGCTGAGCTTGTTCACGGGCTTATGTAATCCGGGGGTATCGAAGAATACCAGCTGAACGTCGTCTATATTGCGTATGCCCGTGATACGGGTACGCGTAGTCTGGGGCTTATTGCTGACAGAAGCTATCTTCTCGCCCACGATAGCGTTAAGGAGCGAGGATTTTCCTGCATTTGTACGTCCTGCGATAGTAACGAAAGCCGTTCTTGACATCAGTTGTTTTCTCCGTTGATAACAAATGTAGCGTCTCTGGAGATACCAAGCTTTTCAAGGACAGACTCTTCCTTTTCGCGCATGATACGCTGGTCGAGCTGGCTTGTCTCGTGGTCGTAGCCAAGCAGGTGGAGCATTGAATGAACGGTAAGGAAGCCCACCTCTCTCTCCAGTGAGTGACCGAAGTTCTGAGCCTGCTTTACTGCTGTCTCCAGTGAGATAACAACGTCGCCAAGCTGAACTGCGCCTGTCTCGGGATTTATCTCAACAGTTCCGTCCTCGCTTGTGAGCGGGAATGAGAGAACGTCTGTTACAGCGTCCTTGTTTCTGTATATCTTATTGAGATTCTTTATCTCATTGTTGCTTACGAATGAAACGCTTACCTCTGCGTCCTTTCCGAAATTCTCCGTAGTGAGTACTGCCTGACAGCATCTTCTGATAAGGAGTCTGATACCTACAGGTACCTTCACCTCTGTCTGATTGTTCTTTACATAAACTTTTAACTTAGCCATGATAATTCTTTCTCCCTTCATTGTATTTTTCATAAGCCTTGATGATATCCTGTACTAATCTGTGTCGCACAACGTCTTTCTCGGTAAAGCGGTGTATCTCGATATCATCTATACCCTTGAGCACCTTAATGGCTTCCACAAGTCCCGATTTCTTGGTGTCGGGCAGGTCTATCTGCGTGATATCGCCTGTGATGACCATTCTGCTCTCGTTTCCCAGTCTTGTGAGAAACATCTTGATCTGCTCGGAGGTGGTATTCTGAGCCTCGTCGAGGATAATGAAAGCTTCGTCGAGTGTACGTCCGCGCATATAAGCCAGCGGAGCCACCTCGATTATCCCCTTTTCCATGTATCGTGCAAAGCTCTCTGCTCCGAACATATCGAAAAGTGCGTCGTAGAGCGGACGAAGATAAGGATCCACCTTATCCTGAAGATCACCTGGCAGAAATCCCAGCTTCTCGCCTGCTTCAACGGCAGGACGGGTAAGGATTATCTTCTTTATCTTGTGCTCGCGGAACGCCTTTACAGCCATAGCAACTGCAAGATAGGTCTTGCCAGTACCCGCAGGACCTATTCCCAGAACTATGGTATTATTTTTTATAGCGTCGGTATAGCGTTTCTGACCGACGGTTCGCGGACGGAGTATCTTTCCCGAGGCGGTCATGCATATGCCGTCGCCTCCAAGCTCCTGAAGCTCCTGCTCGACTCCGTCAGCCACCATAGATGTGACGTAGCGGACGGTCTGCTCGTTGACAGAATTGCCGCTGCTTGCCATTTTCATAAGAGCCTTCAGAGCCTTTTCAGCGCCCTCGGTATCGCCGTCACCGATAATTTTAATGCCCCCGTCCCTGCTTACGACGGTGACATTGAAATCCTTCTGGATACCGCTGATATTGCCGTCAAGCTGACCGAATAATGCGGAGAGCTGCTCGGGACTGTCAGCGGGTACAAATTTTTCCGACATTGAATCTATTCTCCAATCTGCTGTTCGGGAAACGCCCCTGCTGCTGCAAGAGCCGCATTGGAGTAACGCGGATCATCTGATACTTCCTTTATAACTCTGACCTTGTCGGGGAAATCGATAGTCTGCTCGGGAGAGCTGAGCTCCAGCTCCATGATAGCAAGCTTATCCGAAAAGGGATATTTATCCATTTCAAAGAGCTGCCCCTCATAGTCGAAGCAGTAGCGGACTTTTTCCACAGGCGGACAGTCGCCGCGGTGCTCTTTAAGGAGCTGCTGATACATTTCGCCGCTTATCTCGGATTCGTTTTCCTCTCTTGTCACAGGAGTAAGAAATATCTTTTCCGTGTAGGTATATTTAACACTGCCGTTCTCGTCCACGTACCTTACTCTCCGCTGCGAGCCGTTGCTGCCGCTTTTGAGATAGGTCTGGACTATAGCTATCCTGCGCTTTACATCCAGCAGTGAAACATCGGGAAACTCAACGAGGAATTTCCTCTCGATCTCATAATTCTTTCCCATAAAAGCACTCCAAAACGATGAATTTTTCGCTGAGATCTTTCAACATTTTTATTATACAACTTTTTTTGAATAATGTCAACAAAATTTTCGGATTATTCTGTCAATATTGCTTAGTTTTACGAAATTGTCACAATCCTGTCACACTGGGTTTCACATATTGCCCAGCATAACGCCGAAGGGATCAAAGCTGTCCCTCTCGGGCTCTGCCGAAGCAGCCTCCGCAACAGCCCTGCTATTGCCGTCACTAAGCGGAATACCAACTGTCAGCGCATTGTCCGAGAGCTCTGCACAGGCGCCTATGCGCTCTGCAAAGCCCATGCATACTTCACGATAACGGGAATCAAAAATATCGGTCTGTCCCACATGGGATTCGTCCACAAATGTCCCCAAAGCCCTGACAGAAATGTTTAAAGTTTTCAACTTCTCACCGCAGGACACCTCAAAGGCGTTTTTTCCGCCCTCGCCGCAAGCCGTGAGCCGTCTCACAAAGCTCAGCAGCAGAAAGCGCAGAGCCTCCCTGTCAGTCCTGATATAAGAAGCCGAGGTCTCGCCTACCGTTACAGTGCACCTGCCCTTTGAAGCCTCCTTGCAGCTTTCGGCGAAATCCCTGAGAAAGGCGTCCACACGTATCGTACTCATATCCTCGTCGGTGAGCTTTTCAGCCGTGAGAGCCTTACTGAGCTGAGCACTGCGCATAAGGTCGTAGCACATCTCCATTATGCCGTCAATGAGCTGTTTATCCTGCTTTGAGTGCTTTTTCTCCGCAGACTCGCTGAGCGTCTCGCAGGCAGCCGCTATGCCCGACACAGAGCGCCTTATCACATTTTCCGTGCTGCTTATGAGCTCCGCAGCAAAGGGGCTCCCGAAAAATTCCCCGAAGTCTTTGTTGTTGTCCATAGTATCTCCAGTCTCTCCGCAAATGTGCAGAGACATAATATATGTATATATTATACACCATTTGAGTAAAAAAAGAAATAGTTACAGTGATGATTTGGTACAGTAAAATGCTGACAAAATTTTTCGTTTCAACAGTGCCCGTTTTATACAATCTGTGATTTTATAGAAAATTCTGTTATTTTTTTATCGAACCACTTGAAAAAATTTCTCAGTTGGGGTATAATTAATTCATACAAATTTTTAGGAGGTATATCCAATGTCAGTTAAAGTTGCTATTAATGGTTTCGGCCGTATCGGTCGTCTTGCATTCAGACAGATGTTTGATGCTCCAGGTTATGAGGTAGTTGCAATCAACGACCTTACAAAGCCTTCAATGCTCGCTCAGCTTCTCAAGTATGATACAGCTCAGGGCGGTTACTGCGGAAAGATCGGTGAGAATCTTCACACTGTTTCAGCAGACGATGAGAAGGGCACAATCACTGTAGACGGCAAGACTCTTACAATCTACGCTAAGGCTAACGCTGCAGAGCTCCCATGGGGCGAGATCGGCGTTGACGTTGTTCTCGAGTGCACAGGTTTCTACTGCTCAAAGGACAAGTCACAGGCTCATATCGACGCTGGCGCTAAGAAGGTTGTTATCTCAGCTCCTGCTGGTAACGATCTTCCTACAATCGTTTACAGCGTAAACGAGAAGACTCTTACAAAGGATGACAAGATCATCTCAGCTGCTTCATGCACAACAAACTGCCTCGCTCCTATGGCTAAGGCTCTTAACGATTATGCTCCTATCCAGAGCGGTATCATGAGCACAATCCACGCTTACACAGGCGATCAGATGATCCTCGACGGTCCTCACAGAAAGGGCGACTTCAGAAGAGCAAGAGCTGGCGCTGCAAACATCGTTCCTAACAGCACAGGTGCTGCTAAGGCAATCGGTCTTGTAATCCCAGAGCTCAACGGCAAGCTCATCGGCTCTGCACAGAGAGTTCCTGTTCCAACAGGTTCTACAACAATCCTCACAGCTGTTGTTAAGGGCAGCAACGTAACTAAGGAAGGCATCAACGCTGCTATGAAGGCTGCTGCTTCCGAGTCATTCGGTTACAACGAGGATCAGATCGTTTCTTCTGACGTTATCGGCATGAGATTCGGTTCACTCTTCGATGCTACACAGACAATGGTTGCTGAGATCGGTGACGGTCTCTACGAGGTACAGGTTGTTTCATGGTACGACAACGAGAATTCTTACACATCACAGATGGTAAGAACAATCAAGTACTTTGCAGAGCTCGGCTAATAGCTGAAACTAATGCAATATTAAAGGGCGTTCATACGAACGCCCTTTTTAATTTATAATTCATAATGCATAATGCATAATTATTGCATGAACGCGAACACAATGCAGGGGGCGATGCCTACATCGCCCCGTAAGTATTGTATAGATAAAACGGGCTGATGTGGGCATCAGCCCCTACAGGCACAATTTTGTTTGCAACGTAATTAACGGGCGCCGAAACGGCACCCCTACTTAGTTCTTAGCTCTTAGCTCTTAGTTCTTAATCCTTAGCTCTACAAAATAGTAAACATCTGCTCCATATCACGGGGATCAAAGGGCACCAGCCCGTTTTTTCTGCGAGAGAGCACAAGTCCGTTGGTATTTCCCACAGGTGTGAGAGTAAAACGCCCCTCAAAACGGTGGGCGGCGCGGAAAGCGCTGCCGAAACGGGTATTGACGGGAACGCCCTCAAATTCAAAAGTGATACCATGCTCGGTAAGCCTTATTTCAAGGGTTGGGAAGCCCGCAAAGGGACGGCAGGTCATGCCGTCGGCGACATAGTGACCGTGGATAGCGTCTACCCTTGTATCGCGGTAGAATCGGTACAGAAGCGCCGCAACTGCTGCCTCCGTATCGTAAAGGCGGTGTTTTATCTCAGCCTCGGGAGCTGTAAATATCTCGGGTATCTCGCCGCATATGGCAGCTGTATTTTTGTTCAGAGCCGTAGAGAAACTGCTTCTCTTGGCAAAGCGGCAGAGCTGCTCGTATTTGATGTGCTGCTCGGGAATAAACTCGGGATACATGGCACGGGCGAGGTTCTCATAGCTCATGTGGACACCGCGCTTGCTGGAAAAATAGGTCATTTTCGCCGCATGGGGCAGACAGCACATATCAGCCAGCATATGGACGGCACGGGCAAGATAGACTGCGCCATGCTTCACGAAGCCGCCGCAGTGCATAGTCAGCGCCATGGTATAGTCCTCCTCGAACATGGTTCGGGCGCTCTTTGAGAAAAGGTCTTTTCCGTTTTTATAATAGCCGCGAACAGTTTTCTGCGGTTTGCCGTTGGTAGCGCAGCCGCAGTAATAATGCCTGCCTGCGCCGTTTTCGCGGTCTCCCTTAACATCTGCAATTATGGTATAGGGCAGCATTATCCCTAAATTCGGGCGTATCAGCGCTTCTGCCTGCGGAGAGACCTCCCCGAGAAGCTTCAATGCGCGAATGAGTATCTCCTGATGTATTTCACTTGGCGGCAGAAGCTTTTCTGCCGAGTAGCTGTCGGCGAGCCATTGAAGCTCCGCGGCGGCTTGTTTCCATTTATTCTGCATATGTCGCTCCTTTCAGTCGCTTAGCCGACAGCTCATAACTCCTCCATACTGCCTGATGAGCTTCTCTGCCTTTCCTCCATTTTCCGAGCATAAGGGTCCTTTATGGCTCGCTGTACTCTGTCCATGTCGTACTCTTTCAGCTTAGGCTCAAACTGCGGAAAGCCGTCCTGCTGTTCGAGCCACCTGTATTTCTTTATATTCATGAAGTTTCTGGCAGCAAACCACCCGAATACGCCTATCTCCAGAATTCCCAACAGCGAAATACCGTTAGAAAAGAACAGAGCTGATATCTCCGCAAAGAGAAGCACTCCTGCCGCTATAGCAAGAGCCGAATCCTTCCTGTATACGCTGAAAAAGCCAACTGCCGAAGCTGCCAGCCCAAGAACTGCGGTCAGGAGCGCCGTCTTGTTAAACGTAATCACAAATGCAAACAGCATCCACAGCGACATAACGACATTCGCTGCAAATACTATAAGTATCACTGTGTCTTCTTTTTTTATTTTTTTCATCTGCGTCCTGTTCTGTTTGTATTCTTCTTCAAAATCCATGATATGTGCCTCCTATTGTATTGTATCAAGAAAATTCTATCATTTTTCCGCCGATATGTCAATACACATTAAGAATCACACCGCCAGCAAACAACGGGGCGCCGAGTACGGCGTCCCCTTCAGCTTAGTTTTTGGTCTTTAGCTCTCTTTCCAAGTTCTGCAACGGAATTTCACGAAAACTCTTGACTATTTCAGCGTTTTAGTTTATTATAATAGAGTATGACTTTTTTGCTCCGTTCCCTTTCGGGAGCGCCGCTTTGGAAGGTGTTGCCCGTATATGAAGACCTTAAAACGTAATATCCTTTGTACCCTGCTGGGCTCAGTCTTTATGACAGCCACTGTGGCAGGCGCTATGCTGTTTTCCACAGCCAAGGTAAACAAGGCTAAATATCCCGTTTTCGGCGTTGACGTATCAAACTATCAGGGCGATATCAACTGGCAGGAGCTTGAATCACAGAACGTTTCCTTCGCCTTTATAAAGGCTACCGAGGGCAGCGGTCACACTGACGAGTCCGTAAGGCGCAACCTTGACCGTGCCGCAGGCACAGGCATAAAGGTCTCGGCGTATCACTTTTTCAGCTTTGACAGCGCAGGCGATACTCAGGCTGACAACTTCATCTCCGCTGTCGGCAGAGATGAGATAAATATGCCCCCCGTTGTGGATATCGAATACTACGGCGACAAGCGCAAAAACAAGCCCTCACAGGCAGAAGCAGAAAGCATACTGAAGCCTCTTCTCAGCAGGCTTGAAGCCTATTACGGCGTAAAGCCCATTATATACACAACTCTCCCCGTTTATTTCCGATACGTGAGGGAAAACTTCTCCGACTATCCCCTGTGGATAAGAAGCGTGGGCTTCGAGCCCGACCTTATGGACTGGAAATTCTGGCAGTACAGCGACAAGGGCACTCTCACAGGCTATAACGGCGACGAGGAACACATCGACCTCAACGTATATAACGGTTCCGAGGAGGACTTCGAGAGAGAATTTGCAAAAAGCACTAAAAAAGCGGATGATTCCGCGGTTTCTACAAGAAAGGCAGCAACGTGAGAACATTTTTTCTGAAAGCACCTATCAAGGATTATATATGGGGCGGTACAAAGCTCCGCACTGTTTTCGGCAAGGAAAGCGATACTGAACGCCTCGCCGAGAGCTGGGAGCTCAGCTGTCACCCCGACGGCGAGTGCACCATAAGCGGCGGCGACTTCGACGGCATGAAGCTCAGCGACTTCGTGAAGCAGCACCCCGAGGCTGTGGGCAGCAGCTTTAAAAGCGGCGACAGCTTCCCTGTGCTGGTAAAGCTCATCGACGCAGAGAAAGACCTGTCCGTTCAGGTACACCCCGACAACGACTACGCACGCAAGCACGAAAACGACAGCGGCAAGACCGAGATGTGGTACGTTATCTCCGCTGACATCGGTTCGGAGCTGATATACGGCTTCAAGGAGGAGCTCACCAAAGAGGAGTTCCGACAGGCTATCGAGGACAACACCCTTATGGACAAGGTGAACCGCGTTCCCGTTCGACAGGGAGATGTTTTCTTCATAAAGCCGGGTACGCTCCACGCTATCGGCAAGGGCATTCTCATTGCCGAGATACAGCAGAGCTCCAACGTCACCTACCGAGTTTACGACTACGGCAGGCTGGGCGCTGACGGCAAGCCCCGCGAGCTCCACATCGAAAAGGCACTGGACGTTACAAATACAGTCCCTGCCGAGCCGAAAAGCCCTGTTTACGGAATGGAGCTTGACGGCGTTGTCACTCAGCTTCTCGCAGACTGCGAGTACTTCAATGTAAACCGCCACAGGATAATCAAGGAGCTGGAGCTCTATGCAGATAAAAGCTCCTTTGCACACGTTCTGATGATAGGCGGCAGCGGCGGCGAGCTTGTCGCTGATAATTATACATTACCGCTTACTATGGGCTCAAGCGTTTTTGTTCCCGCAGGAACAGGCGCATTTGCTATAAAAGGAAATTGTGATATAATAGTCACAACTATCCAATAAGGAGGATATAAACATGAAATATTACGTAGGTATCGACCTCGGCGGCACAAATATCGTTGCAGGTGTAGTTGACGAGGAATACAACATCATCGCAAAGGCAAGCACCAAGACAAACTGCCCTCGTCCCGAAAAGGAGATCGCAGACGATATGGCAAGAATGGCTCTTGAGGCTGTCAAGAATGCAAACCTCACTATCGACCAGATAGAGTGGATAGGCGTTGGTACTCCCGGTATCGCAAACAGCGAGACAGGTATCATCGAGTATTCAAACAACCTCGGCTTCAAGAACACTCCTATGGTGAAGTACATACAGGAGACTATCGACAAGCCCGTATTCATCGAGAACGACGCTAACGCAGCAGCTTACGGCGAGTTCGTTGCAGGTGCTGCAAATGGCGCTAAGAACGCAGTATGCATCACTCTCGGCACAGGCGTCGGCGGCGGTATCATCATCGACGGCAAGATATACTCGGGCTCTAACTTTGCAGGCGCCGAGATAGGTCACACTGTTATCGAAGTTGACGGCGCTCAGTGCTCATGCGGCAGAAAGGGCTGTTTCGAGGCTTATTCCTCAGCTACAGGTCTTATCCGCATGACAAAGGAAGCTATCGCAGAGCACCCTGACTGCATTATGGCTCAGTCCGAAAAGGAAAAGGGCAAGGTAACAGCACGTACATCATTCGACTGCATGAGAGCAGGCGACAAGTACGCAAAGGCTGTTGTTGACAAGTACATCAAGTACCTTGCAGCAGGTATCACAAATACTATCAATATCTTCCAGCCCGATATACTCTGTATCGGCGGCGGCGTCTGCAACGAGGGAGATCCGCTTCTCCTGCCAATGAAGGAGCTCGTTGCTAAGGAAGTTTACACACGCAACTCACCCAAGAATACCGAGATAGTTATTGCAAAGCTCGGAAACGACGCAGGTATCATCGGTGCAGCATTCCTCGGACGCGCAATCGGCTGATTTTCTGTAGGGGCTGGCGTCCTCGACAGCCCGTTAAATAATGAAATAAAGCCACAGCATTTCCCGTGCTGCGGCTTTTTTGTTGACATATCCACGTTTTCAGGTTATAATTTCAGTATAAAACCCCGGAACCAAGGAGGGAAACTCATGAAAAACTTTAATATAGCCGCAAAGGTCGGCATAGCCATTGAAATTGCCGCTTTAATTCTCATGTTTGTGTTTTTAATTTCAGGTGGTCCTGTTCCGAAATGTATAGTATTGTTATTATTTGCAGGAGCAATAGTATGTTTTGTTTCCGTACTGCTCCCAAAGAAACATGATAAATCCTGATATGTACTCAAAAAACAAACCCGAAAGCATTAAGCTTTCGGGTTTTTGTGTTTTTTGTAAATTTGCGTATTGTTAAGCGGGCGGCGGAACGCCGCCCCTATGAGCTAACGGCTAACGGCTCGGAACGCCGAGGGCGGCGTTCCCTACTTCGCCATATTGCGGTATTGGTTCGGCGTTACGCCGACTGTTGCAAGGAACTGGCGCAGGAAATACTTGCTGTCCACATAGCCGCACTGCTCGGCTATCTCAGCCATACTCAGCGGTGTTACCGTCAGGCAGTAAGTAGCTTTTGCCATTCGTGCGTTTATGCAGTCCTTATGTATGCTTACGCCGAAACACTTCTTGTATACCTCGCGGAGATGTCCTGCGCTGTATGGATAGAGCTTCTGGAGCTTCTCCGACTCGAAGCTGTCCTGGGGATTGCTGTAGATATAGCTTCTTATATGGAGCATATCCTCGTAGTGGGGACGCATACGCATCTCCATTTTCTCACGCTGGCGCTCCGCAAGTATATCGGAGCAGATACCCGTGATACGTGTATAGGACTTCTCTGTGCACTTCACAGCCGCGCAGACGAAGGAATCCAGTCCGTACTGGTCGATGTAAACTCCGTGCTGGAGCATTATTGAATTTATCCTGTTTTCAAGGAGCTCTATATCGTTCTCGCCGCTGATTATGCAGGCAAAGGTGTTATCGTTCACCCTGCCGCAGATATCGTTGCTTCCGCAGAACTGCTTGACAGCTTCGGCGGCGTCCATGATAGCAGGTATCTTGCCGCTGAGCTCATAGAAGCCTGCATTGGATATGCCTATCCTCATCATAACAAGGCAGTGCTCCTGATTTTCAAAGTCTATGGTGTGATAAGCCTTTCTCATACCTGTCTCGTTGTACATACCCGTGAGAGTATCGCGCAGGTCTGAAAGGTTCTGACACTGGGTAAGATACTGGATATCGTTCTTCATTCGCAGGAATTCCAGACCGTTGGAAACGGATTTCAGCCAGTTTCTGTAGATATCGTCGTAGGTATCGGGATCGTGGAATTTAAGCACCAGATGGCCGAAAAGGCGGTCATTGAAGAACAGCGGATTGAAATAGTATATCGCAGGCTCGTAATTCTGGGCAAGAAGCGCCGAGAAATTGTACTTCTGCATATCAAAGGGCGTCTTATCCTCCCAGTCCACCATACACTGACAGGAGAGTATGTCGCTGAGCTCTGCGTCGCTGTCGTACCAGTTCTTGTAAAGGCACAGGTAAAAGCTCTGTATACCTCTGACCTGCCAGTGGAACTGACCGCATATATCAACGAACTCGTTGAGAGTACGGCACTCTGTCAGCTTCTGGTCGAGCGGATTGAACAGGTTCCAGTTGTCGTATTCCTTTTTCTGCCTTGCGTTTTTCAGCTCGGTAGTATATATCCTGCGGTCAACTCCGCAGGTACAGCTTGTTCCGCAGATTATCTCACCCTGAGGCGGAGCAAAGAGGAACTCCCTCTTCTTTATGCGGCTGTAGACCATATTTGCGGCGTCCTCGCCTATGGTCTCGCGGTTTCGCTTATAGGTCGTCAGCAGAGGGGTGTGCATGAAGCGGTCACCTATGTACTCATAGCCCACTACCGTAACGTCCTCGGGTATTTTTATTCCCAGCTCGTCGAACTTGTCGATAAGTCCGTAAGCCATATAGTCGTTTGCGCAGATTATAGCCTGAGGGAGCTTCAGCTCGCCGCTGTGATAGCGCTCGGCAAGCTCCTCGCCTGAATTCATCCAGTAGTTTCCGTAGTGAACGCGGCTCTCGTCGAACTCTATGCCGTGCTTTTCAAGGGACTTTCTGTAGCCGTTTACTCGGAGACTTGAAGCTTTGATAAAGTCATAGCCTGTGAGTATATCTATTTCCGTAAAGCCGTGAACGTCCATAAGATGGTCTGTGATATCCTCCATGTCGTTCTCGTCGCTGGTATTTATAAAGGTACAGTTAGGAAGGTCAAGCTCCGCGATATAAGTGCCGACAACTACGATAGGGATATTTTTGCGTGATATAAGGTCGGCAATAAGCTTTTTTACGTCCTCATTGACAAAAGATTCGGAGAGCAGTATCAAGCCGTCAAGCTCGTCTGAGAGTATCAGGTCATATATCCTGTTTTCGCAGAAAAGCTCCTTTTCCTTGACATTAGGATTGTAATTGTTGGAAAAAACGACAGTGTCTACTCCGATACACTGGTCGAATCGGGCAATGCCCTTTATGACCTGTCTCTGTTCGATGCTGTTGGCTTCCGCCGCAACAACGCCGAATATCATTCTCTTTTTTCTTACCATTTTCCCACCCCGTTATTTTATTTCAGGGACGCACATATCCGCTCGGTCGGGTTTTGTGCGGAAATCCTTTACTTTCGCATGAATTTAATGTATAATTTCAAATATGGAGCAATAGAAGTTACATATATTATACATTATTTATTAAGAAATGTCAATGAAGTTTCCTGCGTTTTTTCCACCAAAAGCGCATTTTTGTGGGTTGAATATTTATATATCGTTATATTGCATAATGAAAAGGCATTCTTTTTGTGCAAAGAGCAGAACTTCAAGCTTCTTTGCAGCAATTTTTACCTGTCTCGACACTTATGTTATGAATTCGGATTCAAAGGAGGGATTCGCATGAACGACTTTTCTAATGACGTCGATCTCGCCCGACAGGGCAACACCGAAGCTTTCGCAAGACTCTACTCCACTGTATACGAGGACCTTTACCATATTGCCCTATACAGTCTGCGAAGCTCCCATGACGCTGCCGACGCGGTAAGCGATACTGTTCTGGACGCTTTTTGCTCCATAAAAAAATTACGCAGTCCTGAAAGCTTCAAAAGCTGGATCATGTCTATCCTCGCTGCTAAGATAAAACGTAAACAGCGCTCGTATTTCGAGCCTGCCGACGAGCTCAGCGACGGCTCTCCCCTTTCGGAGGGCTTCAGCTTCGAGTCGGTGGAGCTCCGCGAAGCTGTGGACAAGCTGGACGACGAATCAAGGCTTCTGCTTTCAATGTCAGTGCTGGGCGGCTATACAAGCGACGAGATATCGCGTATGTGCGGTATCAGGTCGGGTACGGTACGCTCAAAGCTTTCGCGCATAAAGCAGAGACTGCGCCTTGAACTGACTCCCGAATTATGATCGTGAAAGGAGAATCAACATGAATAACGATGATAAGCTCAGAGAGCAGATGAAGTCAGAGCCCGTTCCCGACAGGCTCAAGCCCGAAAATATAAAGATAATGCTTGATAATGAAGCACCAAAGAAAAAGAGAAGCGGTATCTCCATGGCAGGAAGAATAGCAGCTGCTGCGGCTGCCTGCACAGTTATCGGAGGAACTGCCGTATATTCACTGAACAACGGAAAGTTTAATAATAAGAATGCCACCGTCTCGGAAGCTTCCATACAGCAGGACAGCAGAGAGACAGGCACAAAGCCTGCCGAAAAAAACACAGAGATAAAGAAGCAGGCAAGCTATATGAGCGGCGCCAAGAACTACGATCAGATATATACCATGTTCAAGGAAGCAAAGCTCAAAAGCGAAAAAGAACAAAACAAATACAAAAGCGATGACTTTGTAATGGAAGAGGCTGATGAAGAGACTGTATCAGCAGCTGCCGAAGCGCCAATGACCAACGGCGGCGAATATACAGGCTCCACTGACGCCAAGGGCGGCGGTTTCGGCGCAGGCGGCGACACTGAACCCGAAGTGCCTATCATTGACGGAGAGCTTCCCACAGAGCCCAAGACCGAGCCTGTTACCGAAACAACGACAGAAGCTTCTACAGAGCCGGCTACCGAGACAACAACAGGAGCTCCCACAGAGGAACCCACTACAGAGGCTGATCCCGAGCACTCCGATACCTACTATCAGGAGCAGGACGTCCTCGAAGCCGATATCGTCAAGACCGACGGCAAGCGTATCTACTACATCGGCTCAGCTGCCAACAAAAATCAGGTATTCAGTAACTTTCTCCGCGTTGCTGATGTAAAGGACGGCAAGTTCACAGGTCATACCTCCATCGAGCTCAACAGTGACTTCGGAGATAACGAGAATATCAATGTCACAGATATGTATATCTACAATGATATGATAGCTATACTGGGTACTGACAGCTATTGCGATGAGTCAGATAACTACTACTACACACACACCTTCGTTTCGTTCTACACAACAGGCGATGAACCAAAGCTCATTGATACCTACAAGCAGGACGGCTATTACAACGACGTAAGGATATCCCCCGACGGATATATGTTCCTTATCTCAGAATATAGCACTTGCAGCTTTGAGGAGATCGGCGGCAGCGACAATATCAGAAAGTATATCCCCTGCTACGGTATGTCAAAGACTTTCGGAGCTGTCGAAGCTGAGGATATACTGCTCCCGAACGAGTTTGATTCGGCATTATGGCTGAACTACAGCATTATCGGCAGCATAGACCTCAACAAGTCAGGAGCTCCCAAGGTCAAGGACATAAAGACTCTGGCAGATCACAGCGGTTGTATATACTGCTCGGCAGATAATCTCTACTCTGCGGCAGGACGCTGGGAAAACGGAAACACTACCGATATCACACGCATCTCCATAAAGGACGGAAACATCGAGCCCCAGGCTGGCTGTACCATAGACGGCTATGTAAACGATCAGTTCTCGATGAGCGAGTACAACGGATACTTCCGCGTTGCCGCAAGCTATACCGAGATGAAGGAGACCTTCCACAGATACTCGGACGATGAAGGCTTCATCGACGGCTTATGGAACAGGATAAAGGGCGAAAACAACGGCTATTACTCCTATGAGACAGTAAAACAGGACAACAGAGTCTATGTTCTCGATATGGATATGAACATGGTCGGCATGGTAGACGGTCTCGGTATCAACGAGCAGGTCAAGTCCGCAAGCTTCAGCGGAAATATGGCTTATATCGTCACATTCCGCCAGACTGATCCGCTGTACGCCATAGACCTCAGCGATCCTGCAAATCCTGTAGTTCTCAGCGAGCTGAAAATAAACGGATTCAGCTCATATATGCAGTCATGGAACGACGGACTTCTTCTCGGCTTCGGCAATGACGCTGACGACGACGGCAGAATAACAGGTATCAAGCTGACTATGTTTGACAACTCCGATCCGAACAATGTAAAGGCAGTTGACACAGTTACATGGAAAAACGATATGCTTTACGACTATGACTGGGACGACCTTGACGGCAAGACCGAGAAATACTACAGCTCATCTGCTCAGTGGGACAGAAAGGCTCTGCTCATAGCTCCCGAAAAGAACCTCATCGGCGTACCTATCGGACTCGATGAATATACCTACCACAACGACGGTTACGAAAGCGATCAGAAGTATACCTCATCGTATATATTCTTCAGCTTTGAGGACGGCAAATTCGTAAAAAAGGGCGATGTCACATCGGTAAGTGAAAACGATTCTGCATATATTTATTATATCTCACTCTACAACCGTGCAGTATATATAGGCGACTACGTCTACACCCTTGCTGCAAACAAGTTCGTAGCTTCCGATATCCACACACTTGACATCACAGACGAACTCGTATTCTGATCTGATCCGTCAGCGATCTGAAAACTATAAAAAGCTCCCGTGTCCAGACACGGGAGCTTTGCTCATTTCATGTGGAAAAACGGCAGCATAAACATCATTGGGAACATGAATGTTCCGCAGAACAAAAGGAAAAACGATACCGCACCGAGTATCAGGTAAAGCCTGCCGCTCTTGGGGTGTCCTCCCGAGATATTCACAGCTCCGATTATGAAGCCGAAAAGCGGTATCAAAAGAGAAATAACGATAAATATCGGCTGCGGTTCGTCAGGTCCCTGAACGCGGAAAGCCTGCCTGTTCTGCATAGGCGCACCGTTATTATAGCTGTTATTTGCCGTGCCATGGTCTATGTAGCTGTCGCAGTATGGACATTTAACGTCATGCTCGGATATGGAAGCTCCGCAGTGTTTACAGGTCATTATCTTTCCCCCTTATTTTTCATGATATCAACAATACGCTGAAAACCACGTACATTATTACGATCAATACTCTTACGCCGAAGCTTATTCCTGCCGCCAGCAGATAAGCTCTTCCTGCACGTTTTTCGTGCCTGCTGAGACTTGCTATGCCTGCGATAAGTCCTATTATCGGCTCAATTGCAGAAAAGACCAGAAGAGGCGTTTCCGCAGGCTCGTTCTCGGGATTCACATTATAGGGCGAATAAGGCGATACGTCGCGGTAGAATTGCGGCGGACCATAGTTATACGGTCCGTACTGAGGCGGCGGAACGTTCTGACGGTAATTCGGATTCGGAGTCGAACAAAACGGACAGAAAGCCTGTCTTTCGTCCATTATCGAGCCGCAATTTGAGCAATACATATCCCTCTCCCCTTTATCTCACAAAAATATAAGCAGTGTAGCCTGCATAAACCGCCAGCATTACTGCGCCGTGCCAGCGCACCAGCTTCTTTTTCGGCAGACAGAGTATGAGTACGAAAAGGCTCATAACAATAAGAACCGCCGTATCTATGGCATTTTCAATGGTATATGCCATAGGTGAGATAACAGCAGCTATTCCAAGCACGAACAGTATATTGAATATATTCGAGCCCACAACGTTTCCCAGCGCCATGTCCACCTCGCCCTTGCGAGCCGCAACGATAGATGTAACAAGCTCGGGCAGGCTCGTTCCCAAAGCAACTATAGTCATACCGATAAGGTTGTCCGACATACCGAAAGTCCTGGCAATATCGGAAGCGCCCTCGACTACCATTTTTCCGCCCACAGCTATGGCAGCTCCGCCGCCTATGATACACAGCAGGCATTTCCACACGGGCATTATCCTATACTCGTCCTCGTCGGTCTGCTCTCCCGAAGCACGGGCTTTTTTCGCGGAGCTTATCATCATGTACAGGAAGAACACAAACAGCGCAAGGAGTACAGCTCCGCCCCAGCGCATGACTATCCCCGTAAATGCTCCCAGTGCAAGAAGCACTCCTGCCACAAATATTGAGAATGGCAAGTCTTTTTTGAGAGTCTCCTTCCCCACCGCCATAGGACACAGCAGTGAACAGACTCCGCAGACCACCATGAGGTTGAATATGTTCGAGCCCACGGCGTTGCTTATGGCGAGGTCGTTCTTTCCCAGCACCGAGGCGCTTACGCTGACCGAGGTCTCGGGCAGGCTCGTACCCATAGCAACTATGGTCATTCCGATGATAAGTGACGGTACCTTGAGCCGTTTGGCTACCGCAGAGCTTCCGTCAACGAAGAAGTCCGCGCCCTTGATAAGAAGCACAAATCCGCCTACGAGCAAAATATACTTTAGCATTTATCCATTCTCTCCCATGCAGCGTCTATTATAAGTTCTTTTGAACCTGTTACAAGCTCAGAAGTCTTTTGGTTGCATATCTTATTATACCACATCTTCTGACTATTTGCAATACCCACGGCGAAAAAATATCCTGCGGATATTTTTCAGTTGAGAGTTGAGAATTGAGAGTTATGGTGTCTCTTGCGGAGGCATTATTATAATTTGTGAGCGAAGCGAACACATAAACTCTCAACTCTGCACTCTCAACTAAAACCGCCCTGCCTTGACAGTCTGACTAAAAATAATCGCATTTTCCGTCAATTTCCAACAGCCTGTCCAAAATTTGATTTCTGCCGAAAAAAAACAATATTTGTATTGAATTGCTCCTCCATTTGTGCTATAATTCGGAATGGTGTATTTTACCTATTTAATAGGTAAGCAAATAATGCGGCTCAGCTCCGCAGTCATGGAGGTTTATATGACAGCAGCACAAATTTTCGCCGTTATTATCTTCGTGGGAATGTTCATTATGATAGTTCTCGACAAGATAGAACGGCACTACGTCACACTCGGCAGCGGTATCCTCACCCTTGTCGTTGTATTCGGTATCTGTATGCGCAGCGGCAGCGCTGTTATGGATACTCTCGCCATTAAAAGCTTTGCTACCAAGGACTTCTGGTATCAGGTCACGGAAAGCGAAAGCAAGGGCATAAACTGGGCGACTATCATCTTCATCGCAGGCATGATGGTAATGGTAGAGGGCATGGCTAAGGCAGGCTTCTTCCGCTGGCTCTGCATGAAGATAGCATATCTCGTAAAATGCAGAACAGTCCCCATTTTCATCACTTTCATGATAATGTCGGCAGTTCTCTCGATGTTCATCGACAGTATCACCGTTATCATGTTCCTTGCAGCAGTTACTATCGAGCTTTCTTCTCTGCTCAAATTCAATCCCGTACCTATGATACTTTCCGAGATTTTTTGTGCGAACTTAGGCGGTTCGGCAACAATGTGCGGAGATCCTCCGAATATCATCATCGGTACTTCACTTGGCTTCTCATTCTTCGACTTCCTTACAAACACAGGTCTCTGCGCAGCTATCTCGCTGACAGTATCCGTTCTGTTCCTGTTCTTTGCTTTCCGCAAGGAGATAGCAGGCAGCGGCAAGGAAAAGGTTGATATGAGCAAGTTCCCTAAGCCCTCAGAGGCTATCACCAACAAAAAGGACTTCATTATCAGCAGCATAATCTTCGCACTGGCAGTTATCCTGCTCATCACTCACGCAACAACTCACCTCACCGTAGCAACTATCGGACTTTTCATAGCTGCTATCACACTTATCGCCTTTGGTAAGCACGCACTGGAGCTTATCAAGAAAGTCGACTACAAAACTCTTATCTTCTTCATCGGTCTGTTCATCGTGGTAAGCGGACTTGAAGAAACAGGCATACTCAAGCTTATAGCAAACTTCATCGGCGATATCAGCGGCGGCAACGTTATGCTCATGCTGGCTATCATTCTCTGGGTATCGGCTATCGCAAGCGCATTCGTGGACAATATCCCGTTTGCGGCTACAATGGTGCCTATCATTCAGAGCCTTGCAGAGACCTCGGGAGTTCCTATCTCAACTCTGGCATGGGGACTTGCAATGGGTACTGATATCGGCGGCAGCGCTACTCCTATCGGAGCTTCCGCAAACGTTGTGGGAACCTCCGTTGCACAGAAAAACGGCTATCCTATCGGCTGGGGCAGATACTGCAAGAAGCTCGCTCCTGCCACAGTCATAGTACTTGCAATATCAACTGTTTATTTATTTGTTCGTTATTTATAATTCAATAAGGGGGAATATATATGTCACAGGTAATCATTTCAGTAGGTCGAGAGTTCGGAAGCGGCGGCAAGGCTATTGCCGAGCAGCTTGCCAAGCGCTTCAATATCCCGATATACGACCGTCATCTCATCACCGAGATAGCAGACAAAACTGGTCTTTCTCCCGATGAGATCGAAAAGTACAACGAAAAGCCAAAGAATCACCTGCTTTCACGCAGAGTCAACGGCTACAGCAACTCTATCGAGGACAATATCGCAGAAATGCAGTTCACATTTCTGAGAGAAAAGGCTGCAAGCGGCGAATCCTTCGTTGTAGTGGGACGCTGCTCCGAGACAAAGCTCCGCGATTTCAAGTGTCTTGTTTCGCTGTTCATACTGGGAGATATGAGTGAAAAGATCAAGCGCGTCATGAACGTTTACAACCTCACAGAGGACAAGGCAAAGGCGTTCATCGACAAGAAAGACCGCAAGAGAAAGCGCTATCACAACTATCACTGCGACGGTCACTGGGGCGATTCACGTCTTTACGACCTGAGCATAAACAGTTCCCGTCTTGGACTTGACAGGACAGTTGACCTCCTTGAGGAGTACATCAAGTCAAGAATGGGCGAGGAATAAATCATCAGAACTAAGTATTAAGAATCAAAACCACCCGTAAAACGGGTGGTTTGAGGAAGCCCTAGAAGGGCTTGATACGGACACTGCCCCTTAAGTGGGCTGAGAAAGGTCTGCCAACTGCATTTCATTCTCAGCTACCCCTTAAGGGG